>Ga0302221_10000636_pt1 | contig 24799 bp, 16 predicted proteins | sample II_Palsa_E2_1_FD_193517 | JGI IMG/M metagenome (GOLD analysis project Ga0302221, IMG submission 193517) | Peat permafrost microbial communities from Stordalen Mire near Abisko, Sweden - II_Palsa_E2_1 | ecosystem: Environmental > Terrestrial > Soil > Palsa > Peat permafrost | place: Sweden... | reverse complement strand
GATGTTAATTAAATTACCTACTTACATAGGTTTCGCGGAAAACCAGCTATACTAGTCAGTTTTGTCTTTCACTAACTTACCACAGTTCATCGGATATCTTTACAACGATAACCCGTTCGGGCTTTTAAAACCCTGACCATGGTAAGATCACTAGCCTTCGGGTCTAATCCTAGATACTTTTTCATTTTTTCATAATTGGTTTATCTAAGCAAATACTACTAATTTTTTTTTTGTTTTATACAAAATTTTTAGATTCATTGCTTGCATCTAAGATTAACTTGCTGACCCATTATGCAAAAGGTACGCTCTTACTATTTATTTAAAATTTCACTCGAGCTGCTTATAAAATTACTATTTCAGTTTTTTCCCTCACGGTACTTTTCTCTATCGCTTATATATTTTCTTTAGCCTTAGAGGAAGGTTCCCCTATATTCAAACAGATTTTCTTCCGTTTTACTTTTATTTAATCTATCTAACTATAAAGTTTCGATATTTTATATTTATTAGGCTATTATTATTCAGAAGACACCAAATAATAATCTCGTTTGATTTCTTTTCCTAAAGTTACTAAGATATTTCAATTCACTTTGTCTAATTATAAGATTTCTCTTTGATCTCTAGTCTATGTGCTAGATTAATCATGTAATATATAGCGAACCATCCATAATAATTTCTTTTTATACTTACCTTGATTTTATCAAGATGTATGGGATACATATCACCTATATTGTAGGATATTTTAAATATTTTAAATATTTTTCAGGTTATTATGATTCGAACATAAACAATCTCCAACCCAAATGAAGCGACCAACCACCGGACACTAACCTGTTTTTTATAATATCTAATTTTTTTTTTAATTCACTCCCTCATTGAGGATAGTGAATACAGAGAGTATATGATTCGAACATATGCAAGCTTAAATACTTAGCTAGACTCAAGCTAGCCGCCTTAAACCACTCAGCCAACTCTCTTTTTTGATTCTTCAGTGACTCGAACACTGAACATATCCTTATCAAGAATACACTTTACCAGTTAAGTTAAAGAACCAATACTGTGTTTATTATTTGCAAGAGCACTTAGATTCGAACTAAGAAATATAAGGTTGAAGCTTACAGTTTTGCCTATTAAACTATGCTCTTCGGAAAAGAGATGAATCGAACATCTAAGTGTTAAAACACAATATTTAGCAAATATCTTACCCTACCAATAGCAACTTTTCCTTTATATTTTTTTATATAATGTATTCTTTTTATACGGGTTAGGCCGGCCTCGATCCGACATCTATTTTCTCGACAAGAAAACTCTTTACCAATTAAGTTACTAACCCTACGTATTTTTATACGGCTAGTCGAATTCGAATCGACACACTTTACTTGGAAGGTAAACAGTCTACCATTAACTTATAGCCATTATGATTAATATAATTATGACTAGCTGAATTCGAATCAGCACATCTTATGTGGTAGATAAGCAGTCTACCATTAACTTATAGTCATTATATATTAATATATAAAAAAAATATACTAGTATATATAATATTATGTATTTTTACATAATATTATTATTATTTTTTTTGTAATAATATCTATATTATTTAATTAATCATAGCGTTATCTATACTGTATAATTAGTACAATATGATTATCGCTTTGCTTATTAAATAATTAGTAAATACTATAATTTCTGTTTTACTATTTTAATTTAAAAACAGATCCTTCCTCCTAAATTAATTAGTACACCGTACTAATATTTTAAGACCTATGGGATTTGAACCCATATTATAATGATTAAAAGTCACATGTTTTACCATTAAACTAAAGTCTCTTTATATTAATAATAATATAATATTATCGATTAATTTTAAAATATAAAATTAATAATAGAATAATTAATATTTAATAACCTCAGTAATAAACTGAAATATATAAAAATAATCAAACTACATCAACAAAATGTCAGTATAATATACCTGATTCGTAACCAAGGTGATGGTGATCTGTTAAATGGTATGCTGCCATACGTCATAATCCTACAGCTAAGAATGCTGTTCCTACCATAACGTGTATACCGTGGAAACCTGTTCCAAAGTAGAAACATGAACCATAAACACTATCAGAAATAGTGAAAGAAGATACTGAATATTCAACTCCTTGGAAGAAAGTAAATATTACAGCTAATATTATTGTAACTACTGTTCCATATAAAGCTCCTTTTCTATTACCTTGTATTAATGAATGGTGTGCATATGTAATTGTAACACCTGATGATAATAATAAAATAGTATTTAATAATGGTAATTCAAAAGGATTTACAGCTTGTATACCTAATGGTGGTCATTGGGCACCTAATTCAACACTTGGTGAAATAGCACTGTGGAAGAATGCTCAGAATATAGCTAAGAAGAAGAAAACTTCAGAAACTATGAATAATCCTACTCCTAAGTTTAATCCTTTTTGTACTGCGTTAGTGTGATTACCTAAGTATGTACCTTCTGATATTACATCTCTAAATCATAAACCCATTACATACATTACATTAAATATAGCTACAGGTACTAAATACTCAAATCCTTGGAATCCGTGCATAAATAAAACTGTTGCAGTTGTTAATATAAATAATGACACACTAGTAAATAATGGTCATGGTGATGGTGAAACTAAATGAAAAGGATGATTTTGAAAATTACTTTTTGATCTATAAATCATATATATTTTTTATATTTTTTTGGTTAAATTTTCAATATTACACATTTTTTTGTTTTATAGTTATTACTATTGCTCCTACCATACCTAATAATAATATTATAGAAGTTATTATTAATCACATAGAATAATTAGTATACATAACATTACCTATACTAGCTATATGTGTTGGTTCTATTAATGAACTATCTCAACCTTTACTACTTGCATAACCTATTTGTTTAAATTCTAACATATTAACAAATTCATTATCTAATTTCATATTATATATTTCTGTAAATGAATTTGATAAACGTGAAAATACAGTATTATCTGTTAAATTTGTAGGTAATACTTGTGCTATTATATAGTATGTAATTATTACAGTTAAAATAGCTAAAGGTATATCATTGTGGTTTTCTCTTAAAAGTTCAGATATTCTAATGTTTATTAACATTAATATAAATAGGAATAAAATAGATACAGCACCTACATATACTAAAATATATGATAAACCTATAAAATTATATCCTAATAATACTAATAAACCTGCTATATTAACAAATAAACCTATTAAGTATAATACAGAAACGATAGGGTTTTTAGATATTATAGTTAATATACCTAATAAAATAGAAAGCATATATATAACATCTACAAATTCTATTCTAAACCCATTAGTTATAGAATCATTTATTAAAAAAATATTATTCATAAAAAAAAAATAAAATCTATCATTATATTATACTAACTATAATAATATCAAGATAGGATTAGATAAAATAATCTAATTAGGAAGAAAAGGAATCGAACCTTCGATGGCCTATAGCCATTGAGTTTACAGCTCAACCCGTAAACCAACAAACGGACCCTTCCTTAAAAAAATCTTTTTCTGGATTTGAACCAGTTGGATATAATTCCAAGATACCTTCTAAAGACATAACTATATATTAATATATATAGATTAGGGAATCTTCCAATTCCATTTTTTTTAAAGTTTATATTTCCCGTGCAATTTCCATTACACGAACCTTATTTCGACTTAACACCAATCAAAGTTTTGCATACGAAAACTTTCCTGTATTTTTATATACCTATTTATATATAATAAAATACAGAAGAAGTCAAACTTACTGCATCTTCTTCTTTCAGCGCCTGACGAGTAGTTAGTACCTAACTGAGAAAAACTTCACCGTGACGATGGTGATTCACGATTACTAGTAATTCCTTTTTCATGTAGTCGAGTTACAGACTACAATCCATAATATTTCCTTTTTTGGGGATTAGCTCCATTTCACAATATAGCATCCCTTTGTAAAGGCGTATGTGGCACGTCTATAGCCCACAGCATTTAGGCCATAATGACTTGTCTTAATCCCTATTATCAAGTCCAATGTAGTAGCGAACCACTTTATACAAATAAATAAAGTGAGGGTTTTCGTTAATTAAAGGAGTTAACCAGATCTCACGACATTAACTAAAGACAGCCATGCAGCGCTTGTAACAATTTTTTATAACTGCTATACAAGCTGTGGTAAGGTTTTTCGCGGATCATCGAATTAAATAACATACTTCACTACTGGTTTCAGAAACGGTCTAATGATTTCAGTTTATATGTTGCCATAGTACTCTTGAGGTGGAATGCTTACACTTTCGTTTATACATTAAAATTATCTAATGTATGACATTCATCATTGTCTGCTTGGACTATTAGGGTATCTAATCCTGTTTGCTACCCAAGCCTTCGTCTCTCAACGTCAGTTATTACATAGAAGGACGCCTTCGCCGTTGACAGTCCTCTTGGTATCAACAAATTCTATCTCTACTCCAAGAATTCTTCCTTCTCACATATAACTCTAGTAAAAAAGTACTTTTTTAAAGTTTAATTTACCGTCTACATACCCTTTAAACCCAATAAAGATAACTAACACTAGCCTCCTACGTATTACCGCGACTGCTGGCACGTAGTTTGGTCAAGACTTATAAATAGATTATGTCATTATATACAATCTATTTAGAATTTTATGCGAATTAATCGCTATTGTATTTATACAAATACAGTTACATTCTTCCAAGTTACTGGTTCAGCCTTTCGGCCATTGACCAATATTCCTCACTGCTGTACATAAAAGCATTGGGTTTTTTTCAGACCCAATGTGGTCGATCAACTTTCCAGTTACGACTACGGTTACTGCTAGAAAAGTCATTACCTTTCCTACTACTCACCGAGATAAAAATTTTCATCTTAAACCGGAAATTTTAATTACCTTTTTTATATTATAAGGGATTTTGCCCTTAGTTTAAGGTAGCCAATTTATCATATACTCACCTGTACACCACTACTACTTATTATTAAATATATAAATATTTAATAAATAATTAGTCGTTCGATTAGCATGTGTCAAGTACTTGGACAGTGTTCAGTTAGAGCCATCATCAAACTCTTTATATTTTTATTCGGTATATACCATACCTATATTGTATTATATTACTAATATATAATTATTTTTTTAATGTTATTTTTAAAGATATAAATAAGCCAGTTTCTGTTTAAATTATATATTTCTAAATGAAAACTAAACATAGGGTTCTTGTTCGAAATTATTTTTTTTTATTTAAATAATTATTAGTTTCTGTTAAAATCCTTATATCTCTATGTATATAAATTGTTTATTTATATTTATGCTTAATTAGTATTGGACTTTCCTTTTTATATTTTATATATCTAAAAAACATATTATATTTATTTTTTTTTTAATGAAAACCTAAGAATATATATATATATATTATATATATTAATATATTAGGTAAATAAATATTATTAATTATATATTAATATTAATATATTTTATTTTTTTGTTTTGTTTTATTTATTATAAACACTTATTACGTTTAATTAGTGTAAATCTAATCCATCTTTAATATATGAACAAGCTAAAACTACGAAAACTTGTGCTTGAATAAATGCAATTGCTAACTCTAAACCTGAGAATGCAATAATAAATGCTAAAGGTATTAATCCTAATATAAAGAATATTATACCACTAGTCATAATGTTATAAGTGAATCCACTTAATATACTTAAAAGCATGTGACCACTTAAAATATTAGCAGCTAATCTTAAACCTAAAGAAACATTTCTAGATAAGTAAGAAATAAACTCAATTAATACTAATAAAGGTAATAATGGTAAAGGACAACCTGAAGGTACAAATAATGAGAAGAATTTTAACCCATGTCTTTGGAAACCTAATATTGTTGCACCTAAAACAATAGTAAAACTAATTGAGAATGTTAATATAAAATGTGATGTAGATGCAAAACTGTAAGGTACTAAACCAATTAAATTATTAACTAATATAAATATGAATAATACATACATTAATGGGAAGAACATTTGTCCTTTATTAGGGTTAATTTGGTTTACTACAATACCGTGAACTGTAGCATATATACTTTCTTGACTTATTGATCAGTTATTTGGTACTATTTTATTATTATTTGTAGCTAATAAGCTATATGTTAATATTAAAAAAATACTAATTGATAAATATAAACCTATATTTGTTAATGATAGGTGTAAATTACCTAATAAGTTAGCATTTATAGAAAATAAATCTCTAACTTCAAATTGGTCTAATGGACTTAATACAAAATCTAAATGACGCATATAATTATTTGTTTGTAATATATTTAAATTTTAACTTTAAAACTCAAATTTTGAGATAAAATAATAATAAATTATTAAAAAATTTGTTTCTTTATTTTATATTTAATTATAATTTGTTTATGTAAATACGTGAAATAAAGATACGAACGAATTTTGGTAAAATATATTTAGTAAATGCGTATATTAACACTGTTAATATAACAAAAGCAAATACTACTTGATTTACAAAAAAGAATGGTACTAATTGTGGCATATCAATGTATTTATTATGTTTAGATACTTTCTTATTATGTATCTTGACTTTAAAAGATTTTTAGGTTATGGAATAAAATTTTATTTTATACATTAATTATGTATTTATATAGCCCTTAAGATGAATCGAACATCTATCAAAATATTAACAGTATCCCGCTCTACCATTGAGCTATAAAGGCTTAGTAATAAAAAGTTAACTTTTTATTAAAATTCTTACCCAAGATTCGAACTCGGATCAAAATATTAGAAGTATTCGGCTCTACCATTGAGCTAGTAAGAATTTATATATATATTGATATATATATTTATATAGATTTTTTATATAATCTATTTTTTTTTATTAATTTATATACTATAAATTAAAGAAGAAACTGAGTAATGTAAACCATCTAATATTGGTGCTGGGTATATACCAAACAATACTGTGAATACTACAAATACTAATAACATAGTAAACTCTCTTCTAGTTACATCTCCTATATTTTCTACAAAATAAACAGAGTATGAACCACCGAAAGCTATTCTATTATACATAAATATAGTATAAGCAGCTGATAATACAATAGAAGTACTTGCTAAGATACCTAATATAGGCATTCTTTCAAATGCACCATATAATGACATAAATTCACCTAAGAAATTTAATGTTAATGGTGTTCCACTATTACCTAAACATAATATAAAGAATAATATAGAGAACACAGGCATCATTTGAGCCATACCTCTATAGTAAGTTATTAATCTAGTTGAAGATCTATCATATAAAATACCTCCAGCACAAATAAATAGTCCTGGTGATACAAAACCGTGAGCTAAACCTAAAACTATTGCACCTTCAATACCTTGTATTGTATTACTAAATGCACCTATTAAATAAACAGCTGCGTGAGATACAGATGAATAAGCAATAAGTTCTTTAATATCTATTGTTCTTAATGTACTAAAACTAGCATAAATTATAGTTATTACACCTATAACATATACTATATATGTATAATTTAAAGAAGCTTTAGGTAATAAAGGTAATATTAATCTAAATATACCATATAAACTTAATTTTAATACTATACCAGCTAAAATAATACTTCCTGATAATGGTGATTCAACGTGAGCTTTTAATAATCAAGTATTTAAGAATATAACTGGTGTTTTTACAGCAAAAGCTATAAATATACCATAGAATAAAAATAATTGTGTTACATAATTAAAGTTTGCTTTTGATAAAGCATCAAAATCAGTTGTACCCATTATTGAAGACATTACTATTATAGATAATAACATAAATAATGAACCTAATAAAGTATATAAGAATAAATAGAAACTTGCTCTTACTTTGTTACTTGAACCAAATAATCCTATTAATAAAAATAAAGGTGGTAATATACTTTCAAAGAAAATATAGAATAATAATATATCTAATACTAAGAATACTGCTAATAATAATGATTCTAATAATAACATTATTACTACAAATGACAATACATTTTTAGATTGTATTGAATTTCAATTTGATAATATTGCTATTGGCATTATTATAGTTGTTAACAATATAAAGTATATAGATAAACCATCAACACCTAAATATATATCAAAATAACTTAGTTGATAGTGTTCTTCTATAAATTGGAATTGTTTACTACTAAAATCAAATAGTATAAACATTACTAATGAAACTATTAAATTTATAATAGATGTAGTTAAGGCTATAGATTTTATTTTCACTTCGTTTATTATAGATAAACCATAATTAGCTTCTATTGTTACAAAACCTATACCTATTAAAGGTATTAATAATAATATTAAAGACATATATATATATTTTTTATATATTTTACTTACTGTTTAATAAATATGTTAACACATATTATTATTACACCTTATGTATGACATAAAGCCACTATATTTTAAATAAAATATTTATATTAATATAAATATATTGTATTATTTTTTATATAATTAAATTTAATTATATTTTATTATAATAATATTTGAGTTGGTAAAGCATCTAAACCATATATAACACATGGTATTAATACAACATATGCTATTATTAAAGGTAAGAAAACTGTTCAACAAACTGACATTAATTGATCAAAACGTATTCTTGGGAAAGAAGCTCTTGCTCAAATAAATGTGAATACAAATAAAGCAGTTTTTATAGCTAAATTTATAGGACTAGATGCAAAATTAAGGAATACACTTTGTAATATAGAATTATCTATACCAAATACTGTATTTAATATTTCTATAATTAAATCTACAGGTAAGATAAATAAATAACCTCCAAAGAATAAAATACTATTTAACATACAAATTAACACAATACTTGAATATTCAGCTAAGAAAAAGAAAACAAAAATACTAGCAGAATGTTCTGTCATAAATCCACTAACTAATTCTGATTCAGCTTCAGCTAAATCAAAAGGAGGTCTATTAGTTTCTGCTATAGAACCTATAAAGAATATTATAAATAAAGGAAATAAAGGTAATATGAAATCAACTACTCTTTGTGATTCAACAATAGTTATGAAATTTAAATTACCAGTTAATAATATTACTAATAATATTATAGATGTTAATATTAATTCATAACTAATTAATTGAGCTGTACTTCTTAATGAACCTAAAAATGCATATTTAGAATTAGCTGATCAACCAGCTAATAATATACCATATGTACCTAAAGATGAAACACCTAATAAATATAACATACCTAAACTATAATCAGATACAAATAAACCTGAACCATAAGGAATAACTAAAAAACCTAATAAAGCAAAAATTAAAGTTATCATAGGTCCAAGGAAAAATAACATTATATTTGCTTGTGTTGGTGCTACATATTCTTTAAATAATAATTTCGCAGCATCTGCAAATGCTTGTAATAAACCGTAATAACCTACTGCATTAGGACCTACTCTTCTTTGCATACTTGCCATAGTTTTTCTTTCAGCTACAGTTACAAAAGCAACTGCTAATAAAGCTGGTACAATTAATAATAAAGCTTCTATTACTGATATAATACTTCTCATTTTTTTTTATTTTTTTTTACTAGAATATAAAATATATAATTTTTTACTTTAAAAATTTGCAATTTTTTTTTTAATCATATATAAATTTATATTTAATCAAACATTTTCAATTACATTATATCTGATAATATATTATAATGTAATGTAACTTTTTTAAGATTATAGTTTATTTTATTTTATTTTATACTACTAACCTATAATGTAGGTTATAATTAACCTATATATTAAGATATAGATTAAATTATATAAGAGTTCGGGGAACTCGAATCCCTTTATTTCGATTTGCAATCGAAACGCAGAACCTTCTACTCAAACTCCTAATTTTTTGTAGGTCATATATTAATATAAAATTAATATATATATTTACAAATTTATAATATATTTAATTATTTTCTAGTTGATAATTCTACTAAACTATTTTCAACTATACTTAACACAGGAACTATTACAAAGAAATGTGCGAAATATAATACTGTTGATATTTGACCAAATTCAATAAATGGTGCTTCAACGTGTTTTGCTCCTATTTGCATTAATACTAAGAAGTTAGCTACAAATATGAAGAATGCTATTTTACTTAAAGGTCTGAATTGCACTCCTCTTAATTTAGATAAATCACTTATAGGCATAACTAATAATACTAAAATAGCTGCAAACATAGCTAAAACTCCTAATAATTTATTAGGTATAGATCTTAATATTGCATAGAAAGGTAATAAGTATCATTCTGGCACAATAGCAGGTGGTGTTTGCATTGGATTAGCCATTATATAATTTTCACTATCTCCTAAAGCATTTGGCATAAAGAATACAAATACTGATAATACTATAAAGAATATAAATATAGTTATTAAATCTTTAAATATAAAGTAAGGAGCAAAAGGTAATCTATCGTAATTAGCTGATATACCTAATGGGTTACCTGATCCTACAACATCGTGGTAAGCTATTAAATGCATTAATACTAAAGCTGCTAATACAAAAGGTAATAAGAAATGTAATGCAAAGAATCTATTTAATGTTGCATTATTTACAGAGAAACCTCCTCAAATAAATTCAACTATATCTTGACCTATTCAAGGTATAGCACTCATTAAATTAGTAATAACTGTAGCACCTCATAAACTCATTTGACCGTATGGTAATACATAACCTAAGAAAGCTGTAGCCATCATTAAAACAACTATAATTGTACCAATTATTCATGTTAATGTTCTAGGTGATTTGTATGATCCATAGTATAAACCTCTACCAACGTGTAGGTATAATAAGAAGAAGAATGCTGAAGCTGTATTAGCGTGTAAATAACGTATTAATCAACCATTGTTAACATCTCTCATTATATGTTCTACTGAGTTAAAAGCTTCTAATACACTAGGTGTATAATGCATAGCTAATGTTACTCCAGTAACTATTTGTATACCTAAACATAAACCTAATAATGAACCAAAATTTCATAAATAGCTAATGTTAGCTGGAGTAGGGGCATCTATTAAATATGAATTTAATATACTTAATAAAGGATTTTTTTTTAATATTCTCATCTTTTTTTTTATTTTTATTTTTTGTTTAATTTACATTTTTTATTTTTTTTATAATAATTAAATACTAATTGTATCTAAATACTATTTTTTTTACATCTATTTAAAATTTATATATAATATCTATATATTTAGTATTATACCATACCTATATTGTGTTATTTAACAATATATATCATTGTTATATATATATTTTTTCCCTAAACCAACCTCCTTATTAATATATAATTTTTTAAAATAAAACCCACTAACCACATCCTCCTAATTAAAATAAATATGTAATTTATTAATTATATTTTTATTTTAATAAGTACACTAAAATTTAATCTCTTAATCTACCTTTACATAATATATATTTATTTATATATATTATTATGAGATATTTAAGGATAATTTATTTTATTTATTAAATACTACCTGGTACAAATAAAACAATAGCTAATAAATTAGACATATGTAATCATTCGTTAGGCATAAACATAAATAAAAGTATAACTAATGTTAATATTGAAATAGTTATAGATAAAGAACTAGATAAAGCAAATTTAGAATCAAAATATACTTTATTAACTACTTTGTTGTTTTTTAAAACAAGAGCTGGTATTTTTAAATCTTTAAGTATATTTAAATATGAATAAGAATGTCCATCAAAGAACATTGTTTTTACAATAAATAAATAATATACAGCACTTATTACACTAGTTAATACTCCTACAAGAGTTAAGAAAACAAATCCTTCTTGTAAAGCAGCTGAGAATACCATCTGTTTTGCAAAGAATCCCATTAAAGGTGGTATACCTGCAAATGAGAATAAAGTAATAGCTAAACTTAAAGCTAATATACTATTAATATGGAAATATCCTTTAAGCTGACTTATAAGTTGTATAGGTGAATTTTTTCTATCTATAAGATTATTATGATTTGTATTTTTATCATTATATGCATATAAACTATAACCTATAGCTACTAATAAAATAAATGCATTTAAATTAGATAAACTATATTGTACTAAATAGAAAATAAATGCTTGTATAGATTCAACACTATTAATAGTCATTGCTAATAACATGAAACCTAAATGTGAGATTGTACTATATGCAAATAATCTTTTAATTCTAAATTGAGTTAATCCTAAAACAGTACCAATTATTAAAGAGAATAAAGAACTTACTAATAAACTAGTAGTTCAAGTATATTCAGTTGTAATATATACACTATTAGTATAATGAACTAAATGTAATAATAAAGTTAATATTGATATTTTTGCTATTATAGCTACAAAAGTAGTAACTATAGTAGGTATACCATCATAAACATCAGGTGATCAGAAATGGAATGGAGCTGCTGATACTTTAAATAATAAACCTATAGTTAATAATAATAAACTATAAGGTATATAAGTAGTTATTTGTTGCTCATTAAGTATTCCTGCTAAATTATTTATAACATAGAAACTATCTAAATAAGTAACACCTAAATTAGCATATATTAATCCAATACCTAATAAAATAAAACAAGATGCTAATCCTCCTAATAAGAAATAAGTTAAACCAGCTGAAGTAGCTGACTCAGAATTTCTATACATAGAACATAATAAATATAGACCATAACTTTGTAATTCTATAGATAAAAAAATAGAAACTAAATCACTACTTGATATTAAGAATATACTACCTGTAATTATAAATAATAACATTAATGTATATTCTATTATAGTATATTGTTCTCCTTTTTTTAAAATTATATTAGATACAGCTATATTTTTTACAAATTGTAATTTTGTAAATACTAATTTGTTAAAACTCATGTAATCATTAGATAATAATTTTCTAGGATAAAATCCTGTCATATTCAATATTAATAAACTTATAACAAATATTAATATATGAAATGTTTGTGTTATAGAAGATGTATAAAATAAACCACCAAATAACCCAATACCATTATCTAAATATGTTATAAATAAATTATTATAAGATAAAAAGATACAATAGAATAATATAATTATTCCTACTCTTGAATAAAGAATAGCTGTATCACGTCTAAATGACAAAGCATTAGATAATAATAAACAGAATATTGAGGTTAAAAGCATACCCAATTTTAAGATATATTTAAATTAATCATGTTTAATAATAAATTATTATTATTATTGTTTTTTAGTTGATAAATTACTATTTAATAATACAAATAATGTAAATATTATTAAAATTAATAAGTTATTATCGTTATATGAGAAATATACTAATGTTATATAGAACATTAATCCTATTAATACGTATAAAGCATATGTAGTAATAACACCTGTACTTAGTTTACCTAAATTAGTACTTAAAGATACTAATCCTTTTTCTAAACCATGAGGTCCTAATATTTCAACAGAACCTTTATCAAGACTTTGAGTAGTTTGACCTCCTAATTTTAAAACACCTTCTACAATATATTTATTATAGAATAATTCTATGTAGAATCTTTGGTTAAAGAAACTGAAGATATTATAACCAAATTTTGAATATTTAAAATTAATAAGTAATTTAGGTAAGAATTCTGATAATAATACAGAGATTATACTTAATGATACAGTAAATACAAAAGGTAATAATTTAAAGAATGTAGGTACAGCAAATTCTGTATCTAACATAATTTCATGACTAGGATGAATAAATAAACTATTATCTACAAAGAAACCAGTACCTAAACCTATAAATATATCTTTAGTTATATAACCAAAGAATATAGAGAATATTGATAATACTATTAAAGGTATAGTTAAGAATAAATCACCTTCATGAGCTATTCTCATACTAGATATAGGACCATTAGGGTTACCTAAGAATGTTAAATATAATACTTTAGCTGAATAAAGTGTTGTAAACATAGCACCTATAGTAGCTACAAAGTAAATAATAGTACCTGATAAGTAGAATTGTCCATAAGAAGACTCAAGAATAAAATCTTTAGAATAGAATCCTGTCATAAATGGTACAGCTACTAAACTTAATGAAGCTATTAACATAACTGAGTAAGTTAAAGGTAAGAATTCTCTTAAACCTCCATATTTTCTAAAATCTTGGTTATCTGCTACTGCGTGTATAACTGAACCAGCACCTAAGAATAATAATGCTTTATAGAAAGCGTGATTTACTAAATGGAATAATGCTAAGTTATAACTTGATAATCCTATAGCTATTACCATCATACCTAATTGACTCATAGTTGAATAAGCAATAACTTTTTTAATATCTTGTTGGAATAAACCTATTAAAGAACTAAATACTGTAGTTATAGCACCTAATCATAAACATAATACTAATACAGTTGAACTATATTCTATTAATGGTGATGATCTCATTAATAAGTAAACACCGGCTGTAACCATAGTTGCAGCGTGAATTAAAGCAGATACAGGTGTAGGACCTTCCATAGCTTGAGGTAATCAAATATGTAAACCTACTTGTGAACTTTTAGCTGTAGCACCTATTAATAAACAAATACCAACTATAGTTATAATACTTTCATTATAAAATGGTGCTAATGCAAATACTGTACTATAATCTATATTACCAAAAGATCATAATATAGCAAACATACCTACAGTTAATAAACAATCACCTACTCTATTAGTTAATAAAGCTGAGATAGAACTTTGATTTGCTGCTATTCTAGTAAATCAGAAATTTACTAATAAATATGAACAAACACCAACACCTTCTCAACCTACAAACATAATTAAATAGTTATTACCTGTTACTAAGATAATCATCATAAATGTGAATAAACTTAAGTAACTGAAAAATCTTTGATTGTGTGGATCATGACTCATATAACTTATAGAATATACGTGAACTAAACTAGATACTATTAATACTGGTATTAACATAGAAACAGTTAATGAATCAAATCTGAAGTTTCATAATACGTATAATGATTCTACGTCTACTCATCTTGCTATATTTATTGTTACTGGTATATTATTAAACCCTACTTCAAAAAAAGCTATTACAGCTAAGAATGTTGTAGTTATTACTGAAGCACATGTTATAATGTGAGCTCCTGTAACTCCAACTTTTCTACCAAAAAAACCTGAAACTATTGAACCTAATAAAGGTAAAATTATTAATGTTAAATACATTATCTATATTCTATTGATATACTTCCTCTTAATCTATAATATGCTACTAAAATTCCTAAACCTATTGCAGATTCTGCTCCTGCTATTGTTAATATATAAACAGCAAATGTTTGACCTAAAATATCGTCAAAACTTAGTGAACTAATTAATATTAAAAATGTTACTGATAATAACATAATTTCTATTGATATTAGCATTAATATTATATTTTTTCTATTTAATACAAATCCTAATATTCCTATAAGAAATAAAAATATTGAAAAATTCATTATTTATATATAATTTATATTTGATTTATCCATACTACAAAAATTTGTATAAACATGTATAAGACTTGAACTTATATTTACGTGTTCGTAGCACGCTATTCTACCATTGAATTAACACGTTTTCTATTAATAAGAATATATAGAGTATCTATATCATTCTTATACTACCTTTTTATTATTATTATTATTTATTAATCTTATTCTTCTACTTGTTCTACTTCTACATGATTTAATAACTCATTAATAGTTATCTTTTCACGATTTACAATATTTTCAGAATTTAATAAACTATTCATAGATACTTTCTTAAAAGATGAAAAATATTCTACATAATCTTGAGCATAATAAAATCTAGAGTTAATAGAATATTTACCTAAATGAATAAGTTTTCTATTAAGTCTAATATGATTAAATACTGCTTCTGCTTTATTTGTTCTTAAAGTAGTACCATCAGGATATGTTATAATACAATAACGATTCTCTATCTCTCTAGATTCAGCATGATAAGTGTACTTAATACCACCTTCCATATATTCTCTCAAAGAATTAGAATTTGAACATTTTGCATCATACATATCAATATGGTACCGTTCAGGATATACTCATCTAGATAATTCTCTAGATTTGCTAAGATATTCTTTTTGAAATTTAAATTCAAAATCTGGACTACCTAGAGGAGGGTTTTTTTTTTTGAAACTATATAAATCAAAATTAATACCATTAAATTTTTTTGTCAATTCTTCCCCTGTAATATCACTACTTGTATTATCTCAATTCAAATCTTGATCATTACAAGCATTTGCACAAACTATTAAAAATAATAAACTAAAATATGGACTACCTGCTTCTAAAACAACAGCATCTTTAACTCTAAAAATATTACATAATAATATAATTAATATCCTTATTTTATTTAAAAAATAATTATCTAAATAATAATAATAATAAAAATAATTTTGTATTTTTAATAGAATTTTTATTATCATTTTTACTATAAAACCTCACATAATATATTTACTCAAAATTAATAAATTAACCTTCCATTTGCTCTCTTAATCATAATAAGAAATCTCTTATTGAAACAGATTGTATAGCAATTGGCATAGAACTGTGTAGTATACCACATATTTCAGAACATTGTCCAAAGAAAGTTCCTGGACGGTTTACATATACAGAAGCTTGATTTAATCTACCAGGGTAAGCATCAGCTTTAATACCTAAAGATGGGCAAGCGTAAGAGTGTATAACATCTGCAGCTGATATAACAAATCTTGTGTGTGTTAATTCTGGTATTATAACTCTATTATCTACTTCTAACATTCTAAATTGTCCTTCTTCTAAATCACTTTCAGGAACTATATATGAATCAAATTCTATAAACTCATCATCTTCATTAGTGAAATCAGGATATTGGTAACTTCAGTATCATTGGTGACCTTCTGCGTATACTACTAATGATGGGTCCATTACTTCATCCATTAAATATAATAATTTGAAAGATGGGAATGCTATTAATATTAATATAAATGCAGGTGATATTGTTCATATTAACTCTATTAAAGTACCATGATTCATATATTTATGAGCTATTGGTGATCTATTAGCTAAGAAATTTTTTAATATATTTACAATCATTCATGTAACAGTAAATAAAACAATAGCTAAATAGAACATAATATTATTATGTAATTCTTCTATACCTTCCATTTGAGGTGATGCACTATCTTGGAAAAATAAACCTCAAGGTGTAGGAGCATCCATTTGTAATGTTAATATAAATGTAATTAAATTTAAATTCATTTGTTGTTATTAATACAAACTTTTAATTTTACTAACCTAATTTTTAGAATTTTAATAAATCCTAATTATATTTGTAATTTTTACAATTACTTTATTTATAATATATATTATAAAAATTTATTTATTTAATAATTTTTCATTATTAAATAATTTATTAATTATCGAGTGACTATATTTTTCATATTATTTATAGTATAACTTACTCCTATTATATTTGTAGATTTCATTATTTTTAATCTATAGTTATTTATTAACTAACTATTATTTATATATTAATGAATATCCTTTTCAAGATTTATTCTCGAAATTGTATACTTGTCTACTTTCTATTTTTAAAGCATTTTTACCTAATTCAAAAGCAAATCCTAATGTTAATACTAAGAAAAATACTAACATAATTACTAATCCATATATACCATTAGTATAAGCACTTACTACATAAGGATATACTAATAAAATTTCTAAGTCAAATAATAAAAACAATAAAGCAAAAATAAAGAAAGATATACTAAATTGTGTTCTATTTTGTCCTAAGAAAGAATGGAAACCACATTCAAAAGCACTATCTTTTTCATGATATGAATTATGAGGTGATAATATTAAATTAACTAATAATAATATTATTCCTAATACTGGAATTAAAAAAAAAAAAAAAGTTGTAGTTGTCATTTATAATATTAAGAAATATTTTATTAAAAAAAATTTTTTTAGTTTTTTATTTATTGTTTACTTAGTATAGTATAAAAACATATATAATTTATATGATTAACATTAACAAAAAAATATAAAGTAAATATATTTATATTACTTTTTATTTTAAGATTTATATCTTTATATAAGATATAAAAAAACCCTCTACCCTCCCATATATAATTTATCTATAAACAATATTGTTTATATCTACAAACTATATATCCTTTTATGTAAAATATTAAGTTATTTTACAAAATATTTTATCTATAATCTAAAATTTTATAAATTATATAAAATTATATATATTTACAAAAAATATGATTATATTTTATTATTATATATAGTTATATTAAATTAATATATAAAACCTTATAAATTATTAAAACTATAATATACGCTATATATTATATTAATATATAAGGCTTAAATTATATAAATTATTATTAAGCTACATATAATAATAAGAAAGCCATCATTAAAGCAAATAATCCTGTTGCTTCAGCAAAAGCAAAACCTAAGATAGCATAAGAAAACAATTGTCCTTTTAATGATGGATTTCTAGCTACACCTAGTATTAATGCACCAAATACAACACCAATACCTATTCCTGCTCCTATTAATCCGGTTGTAGCCATACCTGTTCCTATTATTTTAGCTGCTTGTAACATTGAATAAATGAATATTTATTTTATTATATACATTTACAAATAAAAAATTTTAATTATTAATCCTTATTAATCATATTTTTTTTTTACTAATCGATAGTAGTAATCTACTATATTATACTAAAAGACCTATAGTGGTTACTATATGTATCATACTATTATCGTAGTGATACATTAAAGCATAATAGGTTGAGTTTATTCAATAATTGATATTAAACTCAGTATATTGTTATTGTTTCAATAAGTCAAGAAACGGTACTATTTATATCAATTTTTATCATCATGATCATAATTATTTATAAATTATGATTGCACAGGTAAACTTGCAAAAGCATGAGGTTTTGGAGGACTTGTTAAACATCACTCTAAAGAACTATTATTTCTTGTGAAATAAACTTGGAAAGTATCACTGAATAATTGTGGAGTTAATCAAGGATATCTTGATGCAGCTTTACCTTCTGTTAATTGTTTGTAAATAATAGTTAAGAAATATCATGTAGCTACAACACTAACAATAGAACCAACACTACTTATTAAGTTTCAACCATAGAAAGCATCAGGGTAATCACTTATTCTTCTTGGCATACCTTGTAAACCTAAGAAATGTTGTGGGAAGAATGTTAAATTAACACCTACAAATAATATTCAGAAGTGAACTTTAGCAGCAAATTGGTCATAAGATAAACCTAATATTTTAGGTATTCAGAAGTATCAACCACTAAATAAGGCAAATACAGCACCCATAGATAATACATAATGGAAGTGAGCAACAACATAGTAAGTATCATGGAAAGCTACGTCAAGTGAAGCATTAGCTAAAACAACTCCACTTAATCCACCAATTGTGAATAATATAACGAAACCTAAAGCAAATAACATAGGTGGTGTTAAATGTAAAGAACCTCCGTAACATGTAGCTAATCAACTAAATATTTTAATACCTGTAGGTACTGCAATAATTAAAGTAGCTGCTGTAAAGTAAGCTCTTGTATCAACATCTAAACCAACTGTGTACATGTGATGACTTCAAACTATGAAACCTAAAACACCAATAGATAACATAGCATAAACCATTCCTAAATAACCAAATACGTTTTTTCCTGATGCGGCTGATATAACTGTACTAATTATACCGAATCCTGGAATAATTAAAATATAAACTTCAGGATGACCGAAGAATCAGAATAAATGTTGGAATAATATAGGATCACCTCCACCCGCTACTTCAAAGAATGAAGTATTAAAGTTTCTATCTGTTAAGATCATAGTAATACCACCAGCTAATACAGGTAATGATAATAATAATAACACTGCTGTTATTATTACAGCTCAACCAAATAAAGCTAATTTATGTAAACGTATACCAGGACTTCTCATATTTAATATAGTTGTTATGAAGTTCATAGCACCTAACATACTACTTATACCACTTAAGTGTAAACCAAATATAGCTAAATCAACACTAGGTCCACTGTGAGATTGTATACCTGATAATGGTGGGTATAATGTTCATCCTGTTCCTGCTCCATTTTCTATAGTTGCAGATAATATGAATAATATTAAACTTGGCACTAATAATCAGAAACTTATATTATTTAATCTAGGGAATGCCATATCGGGACCACCTACTAATAATGGTAATAAGAAATTACCAAAACCTCCAATTAAAGCTGGCATAACCATAAAGAAAATCATCATTATAGCATGAGCTGTTATTATTGCATTATATAATTGGTTATCTGAAATATATTGTACTCCAGGTCCAGATAATTCTAATCTTATTAACACTGAAAAGGCTGTTCCTATTAATCCTGAAAATAATGCGAACATTAAATATAAAGTTCCAATATCTTTAGCATTTGATGATAAGAATCATCTTTCTTGTCATTCTGTTGGTTGTTTTCATGATAACAACGAAGCAGTTTCTTCTTTTAATACTGCTGAACCCATTAATGGGTTTACACTAGAAAAATCTCTTTTTTGTACGGCTGTCAAAAATTATATTTGCATAGTCTCTTCAATAGTTGAATATAACTCAATATTTTTATAGTAACAATAATACTTTTTACACTAAAAATTTTAATCTAATATTCTCTTACATTTTTTTTAATGTTACCTAATAGCTTAAACAAGCTATACTACAACTTACAGCCTATAATTATAAAAAACTTTATTATTATAACTTCTTTGAATATATTTTATATGGCCTACATAGCGAGGAATTATATTCCCGGCTTTTTTGCAGGATAGGGAGGGTACCTAGAATCGAACTAGGATATACTATTCCACATACAGCTATTCTACCATTGAACTATACCCACCTAAATATAGTATATATTTTTATACTATACTATATTTTTATTTTTAAATACGATATCGTACTAAATTTTATATATTTATATATATAATAAGTACTTCACAATAAGATCTACGATTTTGTACCTATATTGTATGTTATTATATATATATTATATTATATTATTTTTATAAGGCTATATATAACCTATTTTATTATAAAATGCATAAATTGGATATTTATATAATATAAAATTATACATCTTTTATTATATTACTATATAAAAAATTATAGTAATATAATAAAGCCAAGAGAGAAATTCGAATTCTCATTCTTAATTCATGAAATTATTGTTCTACCGATTGAACTATCCTGGCAAATAATACATATTTATGCATTATTTTTATGTTGGGGCGACTCGAACACCCAATAGTAAATACCAAAAATTTATGACTTACCGATTAGTCGACAACATATTATTAATAGATATATGGGTAACAAGACTTGAACTTGTAAAGTAAAAAACTATTCCGTCCTAAGCGGAACCTGGTTACCAATTTCAGCACACCCATGTTACCATAATTTGCTAGAGATAAGACTTGAACTTACAACCTAATCAGCTTCAGTGATTCGCTCTACCAATTGAGCTTCTCAAGCTTATAACATAAAAATAATTTTATTTTTATTATTTTTTTCTTTTTTTAATACTATAATTTAGTATTATTGGAGTTATCAGGACTCGATCCTGAAATAACGATATGCAAAATCGTCGTTTTACCAGTTAAACTATAACCCCTTTTTTTTTATACCCGAGAAACGAATCGAACGTTTACGGCTTGCGCCACTTAAGCTTAAATTAAGACTGTCTACCAATTCCAGCACTCGGATTATATAAGACTAAAATGACTTGAACATTTACTCAAACCATCATGAGTGGTTCGCTTTACCGATTAAGCTATAGTCTTTGGTAGCGGACTTAGGAGTTGCACCTAAATCTTGTGGACATGAGCCACATATGTTACTATTACATTAATCCGCTTATTTGCTATAGTCTTTAGCAGACTTAGGAGTTGCACCTAAATTTTATGGTCATGAGCCACATATATTACTTTTACAATAATCTGCTTATAATATTACTATATTAATCTGTAATTAAGAGATAGGTGACTTGAACACCTGACCTTTCGCGTGTAAAGCGACAGCTCTACCAACTGAGCTAATCTCTTTCAACCCAAGGGAGATTTGAACTCCCGCACTAACAGTGAAAATGTTATGTCTTAACCAGATTTGACCATTGGGTCTTTATAAACAAAATAAAATGATATTACTATTTTATTTTGTAATAGCCTAATGCAAGTATCGCACTCACTTCTACCGATTACAAAACGGTTGCATTGCTTTTATGCTAAAAAGGCGTATTTTATTAAAATGATATGATATATAATTAGTATTATTAATAATTAAAATTAGTACTTTATATCTAAAAATGTTTTCATTCTTACAACTAAAGCCTATTAATTAATATAAATAAATTTATATTAATTATACTCGTAGTGTTCTACTACGTTTTTAAAAGTATCATAAAGTTTGCTTCGCGTTTAGATGCTTTCAACACTTATCTTTAACTGATGTAGCCTTCCTGCCATGCCTATGGGATCAAAATACTTAAGTATAAGTATTCGATATTATTATTAGATAATAATATACCATAAACAACAGGTAAACCAGAGATCAATATACCCAACTCCTTTCGTACGAAGGGGCTATCTTTAATCTACTTTAAGTTCCTCTAGAAGATAGAAACCATACTGTCTCACGACGTATTAAACCCAGCTCATGTAGCTCTTTAATCGACGAACAGTCGAACCCTTCATGATTTCTGCATGCATGAGGATGAGCTAAGCCGACATCGAGGTGCCAAACCGCGCACTCAATTTGTACTCTCTTGCGCAAATTAGCCTGTTCAATTTGTGTTATCATAAAAGATTATACTTTTATTTCCATTTTTCTCAAAACGGTTCAGACTATTTCATCATCTTTATTAACTAATTATAGGTAGAGAAATTATTAATATATATTCATATATTATCTATTAAGTACCACTTACTCAACCTTTAACACCAAATGCTCCTACACGAGATGTAGAATTTATTACGGTACGTTGTAAATTAGCCTTAAAATTACCTCTTAGAACTGGTGTAGGATAACCTTTAATAGAAGAATAAGCATTTTCTAAATTTCCTTTATATTTAGTTCTACGTTGAGATCTTGAGGCAGAAAAACGTCTAGTTAATCTACCTGCAGCTTCTAATCTAACACCTGATACTCTTTTATATTTTATATTATTTAATATAATATTTTTAAGATATTCAGTATTTGTTATTTTTTGCTGCATTAAATCATTTATTAAATTATTAGTATCAAATTTATTAACTCCAACCAATTGTTTTGATTTTTGTACTAATTTAATATTTTTTAATTTAACTTTTCTAATTAAAACTTTAAGGTATCTTAACACATTTCTTTTTTTCTTTAATTTTAATTCTAATGGTTGTGAGTAAATATTACTATTAAAATAGAAATATTTTAAATTTATAATATTAAATTCTACATTTTTATTATAAATCTTACTTATTAAACTTATTAATCCTTGTATATAAGAATTTTCGAATTTAGCTTTATTTATATAAAGTATTTGTTTATAAAGCATATAATATCTTAGTCTTTTTAAACTTTTATTTATAAATCTTTTATAATAAATATTTTGTACTCAATATAATTCTGAATTATATTTAGGTAAAACATTAGCTAATATTGTACTTTTTTCTTTTTGTTGTCTTAATATACTTAGACCTATATCTTTAATTAATTTCAATTTTCTTGTAAATTTAGATTTTGAAAATAAATTTATATATCTTTTTTTAAGTTTTAATAAGTAATTAAGTTTTTGTTTATTATATACATATAATGTAATATTTACTTTATCGTTAGTATGTTTAAATTCACCATCACTAATAAATATTCTATTAGTTGATATTTTTCTAAATCTACGACGTAATCTTTCTTTTCTTAATAATGATTCTAATTCTAAATGGTATGAATTAAAATACCCTTTAACCAATTTCATAACAAATTTACTCTTAATAGGTATTAAACTTATAGCATTTTTATTATAAGCATATATACTACTTTTTCAATTTCTTACTGCTGGTACTACATCTCTATTATATATAGTCACATTAGGACTATTTAATGATTTTTTTTTAAATGTAGTATTTAATTTTGATTTTATAATATTTAACATATATTTAGCATATTAAAATATTAATATAATTAATTATATTAATACAATTAATTATATAATACTAAGCTTGGTAAACCAAGTCTATTACATTATTATTAAAATAATAATTATTATACCATAAATTTTTTTTAGTTAGTTAATAAAAATGTTGGGCATTTAAAAAGGATTATTGTTAGCAATACTCACCTTTTAGTCGTTGAACGTCCTTATTTTAATTTATCTTATTGATAAATATCTGCTTAAAATAAGTTTCGCTTCAAATACACTTATAAAAATAAGTCGTCTTTGAAATTTACCCAATATATTACCAATATTTTAAAATATTGGAGGACTCCAGTTATAAATCCCTAGCGTAACTTTTTCTATAATCCAAGACCTTTCCTTAATGCATCTTGTGATCATATGCCCCGCTTACGCGACTGATAGACTCGTAGGTCAAACAGTAAAGCAAGATTAAG
>Ga0302221_10000633_pt1 | contig 24896 bp, 1 predicted proteins | sample II_Palsa_E2_1_FD_193517 | JGI IMG/M metagenome (GOLD analysis project Ga0302221, IMG submission 193517) | Peat permafrost microbial communities from Stordalen Mire near Abisko, Sweden - II_Palsa_E2_1 | ecosystem: Environmental > Terrestrial > Soil > Palsa > Peat permafrost | place: Sweden... | reverse complement strand
TAAAGATTATTATAATATTCTTTTTAAGGACTATTTGCTAGCTTACTCCTTGTAAAACGTAAGTTCGACCAAATATTAATAGATGTAAAGCTAGATAAACGGAACAATTAATGCCTCGATCTTCTTAATAATTATAATAAAGCTTGTCGGAAATAAGGAGAACTCTCTTTAAGCAGTTATACGAGCATTAAAGCGGCAATTTGCCCCGACTAATACTAGCACGCTTATTATAATAAGATAAAAGTATTATGCCGTCTTTAAGTAAGCTAAGCAAGGAAATATTAACTTAGCGCGCTAGCAAGCGGAATAGTATAAGGCTTATCGGAAGGCTAAAGCTTTTAAGCTAATTAATATCGAGGGAACGATTGTAGCAAAGGACTTTTTAACCGCAATTTTAAAGAGAATAGCCCTTACTTGGGCAAGCGCTAAACTATCGAATCTTATTAAATAAGACAAGCTTAGCAAAGAGTATATAACGCTCGAAGAGTATAATATTATATTCTTAGCTATAGCTTTAAAAGATTTTACTATAAAGAGCACTAAAATGCCAAGGATCTTTGCTACTTTTAGTAGCTACTTAAACTCTTAATCGAAGCAGGAAAATCTTACTAAGAATGCTTAAAACTACTTATACCCTTGCCGAGGCATTAAAGCTTAAAAACATCGATAAAGGCCGGAAATATATAAAGTTCTAAAATTTACGATTACTAGATTAATTAATAAGCCGATCCTCTAAAAACTAATAGCTAAATAATGCGAGAATGCTAAGAAAAGGCTTTAAGAATTGCGCTAGAAGGACTTAAAAGCTAAGCTCGAGAAATAATATAAAGTCAAGATCACGGCAAAAGCGTCCCTTAGCTCGAAAAAGGATTAAAGATTAGCTAAGCCGAAGTTTTTAGGAAATGTTAACGCGGCACTTATAAACTTACTTCTCTTAACTTAATTACTAGGCGTAAGGTTATATGCTATACTCGATTTTGCTAAATACCCTTTATTAGCAAGTACCTTATTAGACAATTGTAAAGCTATACACTTAATAAATAATAAGGACTTGCTCGAACCCGGGTCGTTTATTAAGGCCTCTTATAATAAGTGTGTCGAAGCCGGATCCTCGAGCTTCTCGATTTTAGGACGTGGCACTAAAGTAATTAAAAAAGCTTTAAATAGCACTAGTAGCTTTAGCTCGGCAAATTTAGTCTTAAACGATATTATAGTTATAAAGGGTTTTTATATTAATATAATATTAGAAGCTCGATTGTATAAGGCAAGAGTCTAGTATTATAAATTAAACTACTTACTTCGATTCAGAAAAGAGGGGGAAAGCGTTATGCTAAAGCAACTAAAGCGCATATATAATTTAGTATTCTTTAAATATAAGCCGCTTTTTACTTACTTAGAAGTTTTAACCGAAATTCTAACAAGTATAAGAGGAATCTTAATATTTCTAACAATTAACCGAAGTATTAAGATAAGGTTCCGGCGCTCTTAAGACTTCTTTAAACTAAGAAGTAATTTAAAAGAAGTATAGCATATATAAGCAAAGCACTTAAGCTTAAAAGCTTTGCAAGCACTTGTTAAAAATGCAAGGAATATAATAATTAATAGCATAGCAAGAGTAAAGTGCATATATTACGCAATTACTTATACGATAAAGGTCGTCTTATAGCAAGCTTTTAAGAGGAAGTCTTTAAAGCTATTTTTTAGGATTTTATAAGACTTATTCGATTTCCCGGAAGGCTATAATAGAGCTTAATAGCTATTAGTAATTAAGGACAAGTATAATAAGAAGCTCTTTAGCTTTATTCTTATAAGCAAGTTTATAGTAAAAGTATTTAATATACTTTAAGACTTTAATTATTAAGTAAAGAGGTAATATAATCTTGCAATTTGCAAAATAAGGCATAATAATAATACTTTAATAATTGCGATTAAGGGAGAAACGGCTTATAAGATTTAAGTAAAGGAAGAAAGTATTAAACTCGAGCTTATACTTACTTATACTTATAAGCTTAATAGAAGTTTTAAACGCGCAAAATAAGAGGCTATTAACAAGTCGATTAAAATGCGCCTTAAAGCTAAACTTCTAAAAAACCTTTAGCTAAAAACAATACTCGCTATTATATTTTTGTATAATAAGAGCCCCTTTTACGCGTATAATATACGCATACTCGATAAGATTCTCGATACTTAGTTTTAAAACTACTTTAAATAATATAATTTAGCGCTTATTACGCGTTTAACAATTAATCTTTAACTTAATTAAAATAAGATTTATATATATAAAGCTTGTGCATATCTAATAATTAAAGAATATAAAGCCGGGAAGCAAAAGAGAGCTTTTAAAGTTAGTCTTTATAAGTATATTAGATATCTAATTAAATATATAGCTTCTAATATATATAAAATTTGGGTTTTTGCGCTCGAGAGGGTTATTATTACGCAAAACGTGACTTTCGACAAAGATATTCTTTATTTTAAGGAGTTTAAGCAAGTAAAAGGCTAACTAATTGCAATTACCTAGCAAGTAATTAAACTAATCGAGGAAGAGGAGACTTAAAGCACTAAGTCGATCTTTGAAAATATTAGATTATAAATTAATAACTTACTTAAGCAAATCGAAGAGTTACTTATTATAAGGGGTAAGCTAAAGCTCCCGGTTAAAGTCTTAAGCGGCTAAGACTTAGGGGTAAAAAGCTTTGCGCTTATAAAACTTGTAAAGGGATTTAGACTCTTATCCTTAAAACTTACTCTAAAGCTTAAAAGCATATTAAGTTTAGCTAAAAGTAAAGGGGATTATACTAGGCTAATTAGTGCGCTTAGCAATTTAAATAAAGAGGCTATTAAGCTTCTAGACCTTATTAAGGAAGTGCACTTATTTAAATAGGGGGGGAAAGGACTTTATTAATAAATTTATTATATAATTTAGCTTCGGGTAATTTAAAGAAATCTAAAGAACCTTTTAAGCTAATTTTAGTTAATTTATTATAAGATATAGCTTCGGGTAATCCGGAGAAATCTAAAGAGCCCTTTATTTATACTTTAAGTAATTTAAAATTTTAGAAAACTTATAATAAAGTCGAAACGCAAATAAGAGCGTAAAATGTAAGTTTAAAGTCGGGCAAGTAAAAGAATTTAAAGAAAGTAGCCCGATAACGACAAACACGATTATAATAAAGCTATGCTTAATAATAATTAAGTATATATAACTTTAAGCGTATTATTAGTTATTATAGCAAGATTAAATAATACCAATTACCTCGAATCTCTCTTTAATACACTATAGCTTAATTAGCTAAGCAAATTAAATAATAAGAACGAGGAAAAGTATAAAATAGTATATATAATAATCGCGGTATTAGTTCTTTAAAAGGGCTTAAAAGGGGGACTACTTTTTAAGGGCAAAGTACTTTGCATTTATTAAAGCGAGCTTCTAAAAGCATTAAAGTCTTAGAATAATCTAGAGAAATATTTACTTAGCGCTTTATTTTAGCAAGATATAAAGCTCGAGCTAAAGAACTTTAAATTTAGAGATTATTAAAGGGTTATCCCGCGTAGCAAAACTATAGCTTACCCGATCTTATTAAAGTGGATATTTACATATAAAGTAAATTCCGATAGCTACTTAACTAAGTATTAATCGAGGATAATTATAAGGGGAGATCTTTAAGAAGAGGAGTCGATCTTATTAACTTATACGGCAATACTCGTAATATACTTGTTTAAAATTGCTATAGCTATTATAGCTTTCTTCGATTTAGAGATTAAGCAATTTAACGTGGTTAATGCTTTTATTAACGCGAAAAGGCTAGTCGAAAGCTTACTAGTAGTATATTAACTTCCCGACGGCTTTAAAGTGCTAAAAATATACGCTAAAATCGATCGAGCTTTATATAAGCTTAAGGACTCTTTAGCACTATAATATAAGGAGTTTATAAGCACTTTTACTAGGATCGGGCTTATTATATACAAGGAAGAGTTATATATTTTTATAAACTTAAAGTATAAAGTTTTTGTCTTATTTTATATCGATGACGTTTAAGTAATATTTTATAAGCGTAATAAAGCATTAGCTAAGAATATTATCCGGCAAATTAACGTAGCATATAATTTTTATTTAATAAAAGATATAAAATAGTTTTTAGGGGTTCGAGTAATCTAAGATAAAGCTACTTGTAAGATTTGGCTTATATATAACACATATATTAAAAAGATTGCAAAGAAGTTTTAACTAATTAATAAAAAGTGTATAAGCACCCCTTTCCCGATTTTAAAGCTTAAAAAGTATATAAGACAAGCTCCCTTTAAGCAAATTAAGGAATATTAAGAGAAGGTTAGTTTTGTGTTATATATTACAATTATAATTAAGCTAGATATAGCATATATTACTTCTTTGCTTTTGCAATTCTTGACAAACCTTAAGCCTAAGCACATTTTAGCTGTTAATTAAACGATTAAATACTTGTATAAAGCGCGATTCTTAAAGATTTAATACTCAAACGAGCACCGGGATATTAATTTAATAATTGCCTCCGACGCCTCGTATGCCGATAATATTAATACTCGACAATCTTTGTAAGGATATATTATATTCTTATTCGGAGGGCTAGTTATATAAAAAGCAGCTCGTTAATCGATAGTTATTACTTTAACAATTAAGGCAAAGCTGCTTATTATCAAGTATATAGCAAAGGAAACTATAGCTCTTTAACGTTTCTTTAAAGATATTAGACTCGATTTAAGGGAGCTATAAATAATCTTTTGCGACAACTAGCAAATAATCAAGCTTATAATAAGAGAGAGCGAGAAAATTACTATTAAGCTACACTATATCGACATTTAAAATATATAGCTATATTAAAAGCATACTAAAGGTATATTCTAAGTAATATATCTCCTTATAAAAGAGATGCTAGCGGATAGCTTAACTAAGAGCTTGCTATAATATAAGTTCGAATACTTTTAATTATTATTAAACTTGCAAGACTTGCGTAAGAAGCTCGAAGATGTGAAATAGCAAGGGAATATAGTTTCTTTTATTTATAGTTCCTTTTATTTATTTTTAGATATTAATAAGACTCGTTTATTTATAAAGGAGTATAGCTTATAGTAAGTAACGATTTTAAGCTAATACTTTAAATTCCGGAGCCTATTTAATTAACTTATTTACTAATTGGCCGAGCAACGCCTTAATATAAGCATAGCATTTAGCGACACTATTAACCAATTCCTCTTTATCCTTATCTATATCCTCTTTTACTTTTAAAGAGCTCCCTTCTTGCTTTTAGTTATCCTCTTTACTACCCTCAAAAAGCACACGAATTGCAGTTTTAAGTGCTTTTAACTGCTAAAAAAACTAATTAATAAGCTATGCTAAGCTCGAATATAGAAAAAAGACTTATACGAGCCGAAGCACTAGCGACTAGCGCATTAACAAGCTTTTAAGCTATAGCGGCGGCAATAAGAAGAATAAGAATGCATATGTAACTAGACGCGTAGCGCTAGTAACGCGCGTTTCTAGTAATAATATTATAACACTAACTAGTTAATCGGCTAGCAAGTGCGCTTCTAATGCATTTAAGGCAAGAAACTAGTCGCAAAGCTCCTTGAAAAGGGCGGGGAGCAAAGAGAGGTGTTCGAGCAATAGAAACCGCAAGAGAATCCACAAGTGAGAGTAAGCGCGCAAAAGAAGGTAAAGTTAATAAATCGGAGACGTCGATTCGAGCACGACGACTATAGCGGCGTAAAGCTAGAGTTAATAGACTAGCACTAGTAATATAATGCTATAAAGGTTAAACGCGTTTTTATAATACTCGTGCGCGTAAAAAGATAAACTTATTATAAGTCGCTTAGCTGCTCGCGCCTTTACAAGCATAGTAGCGCGGGATGCTTTAAATGCTTTCTTGGAAAGCCCGGCTATAATAAAAGTGCAAAGCGAAGAGCAAGTTGTTAATGTTGTTAGTTAATTAGAAGGGAGCTTCGTAGGTGTAAGAAGGCGAGTATATATAAGGCTAGCGAGCAAGTGGTTAATTGTTTGCTAGATTGCATGCTAACCCGATCGGGGTTCGCGTATTATACTAGTTATAGGACGAGCCGCGCTAAGATACTAGGGTGGCTAATTAGAAGGTAAGCAATCGATTAGCTATTGCTTAGCTCGACTAGGGGGTGTGTCGCACTTGTGGGTGGATGCCTTAAGCTCGCGCCTAAGCGCGCACCCAGGCGTATAGTGCTTACGTAATTAGCCGCTCCTAGCGTATATATAAAGGAAGCTCAGCTTCCTATGTTCTAGCTTTTGAATTAGACAATTTTACGATTAATGTTTTGTCCCCTCACTTTGTACTGTGCGCGACAGCTAACAAGGAAGAGATTGCAAGCTTGCTAAAAAGAGAAAAGGACAAGTTAAAACAAGATTATAACTTGTATATAAAAGAGTATAATAAATATCTTTGCAATATAGATAAAAACAAGTATTTACTTCTCTCTTTTTAATATTAATTTTTATACTAATAGGGTAAGCTTAAAATGCAATAAAGATTAGATAATATTGCTTATATATATCTTAACTTGTATATATAGCTCCAAGTTTATTAATTATTTTATTATAATTTTAAATTTAAGATAATATTAGACTATATTGTTAAAGTAAGATTTTTTAGAAGACAACTTTTACTTGTATAAGCATATAAGGTTTAATATAGCTTTTAAATGTTTAATACTTTTGCTTAATCTCTTTTTCTTAGCTATATTATAAGTATTAGCAAGACTATTATAATATATGCTATTGCTTATATTTAGCATTATATCAATTGTATATAAGTTTAAATTAAAGCCTTCTTTAAAGGATATTATTATCTAAATAATCTTCTTGCAAATAAAGAGATTATATCTTGCACTTATAATAAGGAATTTATTAAGCACTTTGGATTTAATTGCTTATATGCCCTTTTAAGTTTTATTTATTTTATTAAGAAGAGGCTTAAAGTCAATATTGCTTTAGTTCTTTTTAGCCTTTTTAATATTTAAATATATAAAGATTAAGCTTATTTCTTTATTAGTAGCAAAAATATATTAATTGTAATTAAAGTATATAATTAGCAAGGAAAAAGAGTTTAAAAATAGTAATAAGAACTTAATGCTTTTGAAATTTATATTATAACTTAAAAATAGCAAAATCTTTATAGTTTTAATATTTAATTCTTTTTAAACTAAGTTTTTTGATATTTTTGAGAAGAAAAAGTCTTGGCAAGTTTGGCTAAAGGGGAAAAAAAAGAAGAATGCAAAGGGTAAATAGTATATAACAAAGCTGAAACTAGCTATTTATAGTTTATACCCTTATTAAACTGCAATTGTATTTACCTTTTTCTAAAATAAATTTTATATTAAAAATAATTCCGGATTAATAACAATTAAAGCTTTTAAAACCTTACAAAGATATTAAGGCTATAATTTGCTTCAAAAACCAAGTTTACTTTATATATACTATAAGGTTTCTATTGTTCTTATAAGCAAAACTTTATTGCAATTTAGGCTTAAAGATATTGCATATTATATCAAAGCAATAATTTAGCTAAAGTAAGCTAAAAATAAGATTTTATACAATTAAATAAGTCTTAAAGCAGTTAAAATAAGTAAATAATAAGAAAAATATTGCACTAAGACTTTAAATGCAAAACTTGCAAACTAAATTATCTAAAACTTTTAACTGCTTATAAAGAAACTCTTTATTTAATTTACTATTACAAGTGACTTTTTAGGCTTTTCCCTAGTTAAAGTGCCTTGATTTATTTATAATAATTTTTTTTGTAATAATAAGAAGGAGTAAAATAATTATTGTAAGCAGCTATATATTGCTAAAAAGGCATTACTAAATGCTAAAGAGAAGAAGAAAAAAGAATAATAAAGTAAGGACTATTATAAAAATATAAACAACTACTAAAGTCTCAAAAAAGATCTCTTTAATGCATATTACTAAGCTTGACTTTGCGCTTTGTTTTTAGCTTTAATAGACTTGAAAAACAAAGATAGTAGACCCTTTAAATTAATTAAGCAAAAGTAAATAAATTATATCTGCTTAAAGAAGAATAATAATATCTAATAATAAGTTTTTAAATCGGATTTAGATCCTTATTTCAAGAATTTTAATATAATTGTTGCTTTATCTGCTAAGCTTAAAGCAATTAGCAAAAAGATAGACAAGTAGCACAACTTTATTAATATAAAAAGAAAGAAGGCTTATTAAATCTATACTTTATACTTTTTTGTTAATATTTATATTTTATATCTTATATATATTATAAAATTGTATTAATATATAAAGCTAATTATATTCTTTAGTAAATAGTATATATTTGCGAGATTTTGAAAGAAGATATTATTTAAATTAATAAAATAATAATTGCTAAAGCAATTATTATTTAGCTTACAAGGTTTTGTCTTAATATTAACAAAGAAGCTTTAAATTAAAGGATTATTTAATATATTATTGCAACAAGTAGCGCTTTTGCAACTAGTTTAACTTTAGCTAAAGCTATATTAGTCGGGTTTTTAGAACCGGATTATTAAGCTACTACTATAATATAAGAGTGTGCTTAATATTGCAAGCAAAGAAACAAGAATATAAAAATATATTTTTGAGTATTTCTTGCAAAGGATAATGCTATAAAAGATAGAATCTGCATAATTAATAAGCTATAAGCTAATATTATTAAGGCTGCAATGCAAGCATCAGCTAATATTTAAGGCAAAAGCAAAGGCAAAGCCTTAATACAAGCAAAATAGGGACAAAGTTTAATGCAAGTTATTAACTTTGATAATAATTTATATAATAAGTAGCAAAATTAAACCTTTTAAATAAAATTGTCCTCCTAAACTATCCTCTTAAACTGTCCTTTTAAACTATTTTTCTAAACTGTCCTCCCAAATTATCCTCTTAAACTAGCCTCTTAAACTATTCTTTTAAACTGTTCTCTAAAACTGGCCTTTTTTAAATTATCCTCTTAAATTGTCTTCTTAAATTTTCTTTTAAATTGTCTTTTAAACTACCCTCTTAAACTGTCTTCTTAAACTTATATTAGCCTCCTAAATTGGCCTTTAAAATTACCCCAAAAATACTCCTATTAAAATTGCCCTCGAAAATGTCTTGCTAGCAAAAATGATTTAAGGAAGTGTCTTTGAAATAACACAACCAAAGTTAATAAACTTAGCAGTTTTTTTATTATATTAACTTATAATAGGATTTTCTTGTTGCAAATATAAAATTATAATTAATTATAATTATTATTTTATTTTATTCTTACTATTATTGCAAAAAAAAAATGAGTTTGACTTATAAGCATTTCAACTAGCCTTTTAACTATCCTTTTAAACTATTTTCTTAATTATATCTTTTACTTTAAAGACTTAGGCTAAATCCTTGATATAGCAATAAAACCCTTATATTACTACTATAAATAAAAGAAAAAGGTTAATAATAATAGCAACAATTTTGCCTTGTTAAAGGCTTATAATTGTATAAGTAGCCAAATTGTATTACCCCTCTATTTACATTACAAGTTCCTTAAGCTACACTAAAAAGCAAAGCAAGAGCTAATAAGGCAAGAGCTAGCAAAGCAAGAGCTGGCAAAGCAAAAGCTAGTGGGGCAAGAGCTAGCAAAGCAAAAGCTGGCAAGGCAAGAGCTAGCAAAGCAAAAGCTAGCAAAGCAAGAGCTAATAAAGCAAATATATTATTATTTGCAAACTTAGTTGTAACTTTTGCTAATTTTTTAAACTTTATTTATTTAAATTAGTCTTTATATACTATTATTTTGTTATCTTTTCTCTTTAGAAGTATAAATGTAATTTGCGCTAGCAGTTGCTCCTTATTACTAACCTTATCTGCTTTAATAGCATTAAAGTCTTTAATAAAGTTGCAAACTATAATTAAAGCTATTTTTGCAGCTTTATTTATTAGAATACTAGTTGCGCTAATATTAATAGAAGGAAATACAATTAATGCGCATTTAAGATTTAAAGCTATTTATAAAGCATTTTTGTATATATAAGATAACTTAATATTTATTTGAAATTTTTAGTAGTTAAAAAAATCCAGCCTTATAATATTAATAATATATTATATATCTAATATATTATAAAGGAGTATAGGGTATATATACTTTATATTACTATTATTAAAGTAAGCATCTTAAAGTTTTTTAAACAATTTATTGCTAGCAAGCAATTGCATTTGGGTATTAATAAAGTTTAAACTACTATTAGATTTGCAGTAATTGAAAAGCAAGGGACTAGTTATGTTAATAATTGCATTTATAGCAAATTATATAATATCTTTTATAATTATATTAACTTTAACTCCTTAATATAATATAATATATAAAATATTATTTGTTTGCTTTAATAATATAATAATAAGATATTCTTGCAAAGTTACTTTAAAAAAAGTCAATAATAGAGTCCAAACTTGGAATAACTGTCAAGTTTAAGCTACTTAAGTTATAATATAACAAAGGATAAAATTCAAGTATTATTTATAAAGAGGGCATATATATACAAATATTTATAAGTATATAAAGAAGACTATATTAGTATTAGTGCAATATTTTAAAATTAAGCATTAATCTAATTAAAGGCCTTTCCTTTTTTAAATTAAAAATAGTTAAAATATGCTTTTTATAATAATATTATTCTTATTACTTTGCAAATAGTAAAAGCTTTGTTTATAATAGTATTAAAGAATATATTTAGTAAAAAATACTGCTTTATATTTAGCGCATTAGCTATTACTTATTAGTAGCTATTTATATTAAAAGGTTATTATCCTCTTAAATTGTCTTTTTAAATTGTCCTTTTAAACTATCCTCTAAATTGTCCTTCAAACTATCCTCTTAAGCTATCCTTTACCTAAGCTGCCCTTTACTTAGCTATCCTTTAAGCTATCCTCCTCCTAAGCTATACTTTAAGCTATCCTCCTTTTAAGCTATCCTTCTAAGCTGCCCTCCAAGCTATCCTTTTCTTAAGCTATCCTCCTTTTAAATTATCCTCTTAAGTGTCTTTATAAATTATTTTTCTTGCTTTCTAAAGACTTTTAACAATAAGGTTTAGTATATTATTTGTTAGCATTTGTTAAAGTTTAGCTAAGTTGCTTAATAACTTTTTAATAAAAGTTATATTTTGTAAAATTACACATTTTATAGCAATTAGAAAGCTTAGCGTGCTTACTTAGCAGCTCTTTTATAAATTAAAGCCTCTTTACTACAAGCTTTTTTCCTTTTAATTAAATAATTATAAGCCTAGTTTGTATATTATTTGCGCACCTCTATTAATAATAGTACAAGTATAGTAGTGCTTTTGCAATTAATCCTTATTATTAACTTTACTAAAAGAATATATAGCATTCTTTATTTTTATAATCCCTTTTAATAATAGCATTTCTCCCTTTAATCTTTAATATATGCCTTGCTAATAGAAAAGGCTTCCTTAAATAGTATACTAAGCTTAAAATTAACTTTATATTTTGCAATATATAGCACTTAGCTAACTTTAATGCCTTTAATGCTTTATATTTGCTCTTTGCCAAGCTACTTTACTATTAATAATTAACCAAATAACTAAGCAATTAAACATTAAATAAAATATCCCTTTAATAGTATAAAATACAAATAAGAGGCTAAAAGGGAAGCAGAGAAAAGAGCGCAGCTATAAGACCTTTAACTAGCTAAATTTGAGAATATTAAAGAGAAATACTTGCTTTAGTTTAAGGAGTATGCTATTAAGCAAGGGAATTAGTCTATTTAAAGCTTTTAATATTAAAATATCTAAGATTGGGTATATTATATAATAAAGTCTGCTTTATTTGCATTATACTTTAAGTTACTTGTTACTCAAAAACAATTCTCTTTTCAAAATATTATATAAGCCTTATATAATTAATTTTAGCCCTTAAAAGACAATATTTAAGATTAAGTAAAAGAAGACTACTAGAAAATATTCAAGTATAGCAAATCTAGCTTAATTAATCTTAAAGTTTAATTGCAAAGAAATATTAATAAAACCTTTTTATAATATTAAACAAAATAGTTTCTTATTATAATACAAATTTCTTAAGCAATAAAATTAAGTATAAAGTTAGCTAAAATAAGTTAGCAAATTTATATATATATATTATTAGCTATAGCAAAATTAAATAGTTTAAAATTTAAACTATTTTATAATAAATATTATAATATTAGCTAGTAAGCGCTTTTTCTTATTAAGATTCGACAACAAATTGCAATTTAAAGCCTTGCCGAGTTTTTAAATTTGTTAATTATAAAGTAAGGCAAAATTTTGCACTAAATTTAATTAATTTTTAAAAGTATCCCTTAAAAACTTTTTAAAGTAGCAAAAAGCAAAGTAACAAGCAATATTAATAGCATTTTATACTAGCAAGTTAGTTAAATTGTTTATAGTTAATAAAGAAGACTTTTTGCACTATAAAGCCGAGGCGCTTAAGCTACTTAAAGATTAATAATAAAAGTTGCATATTATATTTTATACAAAGAAATACTTCTAAAAAAGGGAAGTAGACTAATTAAGCTATATATAAGGAATTTAAATCTAAAGCTATAAATGTATAACTTAGACTAAATACTTTTAATTAAAAGCTAAAGGTTGCTTTTTACATTTAAAGATATTATATAATAGCTAAACTTTACTTTGTTTACACTAATATAAATGCCTAATATTTCTGCAAGATTAAGATAAATATTATATATTTATTAGAAAATAAACTAAGTTTTAATTAAAGAGATAATAAGTTTTATTTGTAAATATTAGTTATATTAAACTAATAACATTTTAGGTGAAGCAACTTGCTAATAGCTACTTAAAGGAAATGCAAAGATATCAAAAAAGCATATTGCATTACAAAAAAAGAAAAAGCAATTAGTCAAATTTTTAAAAGTTTTGAATTAATTAAATAATAGCATTAATAGTAACAATTACTACTATATTAAAGAGAATATTAAAAACAAAAATATTACTTAAAACAAAGATTATAACAACTTTTAGCAATTTCTTAATATATATATAAATAACTTAAATAAGGATAATAATAAAGTAAAATCTAGTAGCATTAAAAGAAAGGGAAACTTTTTGTAGTATAAAGCTAAGGTGCTTAAGTTGCTTAAAGATTAGCAACAAAAGTTATAAGTTATATTTTATATAAAGAAATACTTTTAAAAGAAAGGGAGACTTTTTATAGCACAAAGCACTTTTAAAAGAAAGGGAAACTGACTAATTAAGCTATATATAAGGAATTTAAAACTAAAGTTATAAATGCATAACTTAAACTTTAAAGTTAAATTAAACTAGTTTAAAAGAATAGTTTAAAGGGAAAGCAATTTGGGAATATAGCTTAAAAGACAGTTTTAGAAGACAGATTTGGAGGACAGTTTTAGGGAATAGCTTAAAAGATAATTTAAAAGGGCAGTTTTAGAGGGCAGTTTTAGAGAACAATTTAAAGGACAGTTTTAGAGGGCAATTTTGAGGGATAATTTAGAGGATAGTTTGAAGAGCAATTTTAAGGGACAATTTTAGGAGACAATTTTGGAGGACAGTTTTGAAGGACAATTTAAAAGGATAGTTTAAGAAAACAATTTAGAAGGACAATTTAAAAAGACAATTTAAACTCTAAAACTGCTCCTTGAAATTGTCTATTATAGTAGCTGCCTAAAATACCTTGCTTCCCGAAACTTTCTAGGCGCAAAATAGCAATAGTGTAATCTTTTACTTTTATATTAATAATAGCTTCCTTTAAATATATATTAATAATAATATTACTAGCAAGCTTCTCTTCTTTAGCTATAATACTTTAACTTATCTTGTATATATTATAACATATATCCTCTTAACTTGCAATTTTACAATTAACTTTAATCTACTAACTTTATACTTATATAAGATAAGCTAAAGGCAGATTTATTGCAAGGAGTGTTAGAAGGTTTTCAAAGGCTTAAGTAGCCTTATAAGGCATAAGTGCAGATAGCCAGCTAAAGTTTGTAGCAGTGTGGGCTTCGATAAATTATTATCGATAATTATTATCGATAATTATCAATTACTAATCGTTATCGGCTAAGCGACCGATAATCGATAGCTATCGATAATTATCGATAATTGTAAGTCTAATTACTAAGTAGACTATCAAGACAACAATCACAGCACTTGTAACAAATAAATTTTGCTTTTATATAAGGATATCGAGCTATAGGGTAAAGAGACTAGGAATATTACGTTATATATATATAAGGAAGGTTAAATAGTTTATTGCATAACTTAAAATTGATTAATACGAGAAATTATCACGTGATATTGCGAAAATAATTATATTATTTTCAATTAAAAACCGATTAATATAAAGATTAATATAAAATCAAATTATAAGAATTATAATATGTTACTTTTTACTTTTCTATTTAATTATTTATCGCATAACTTAGACTAATTAATATAAAGTTTAGCATATAATAAAATTTATACCGCCTTTTCCCCTTCTCTTTTTTCTTTACTTCTCCCCTTAATTTTCTCTTCTTTATATAATAACTCTTTATCCTTTATTACTTAAATATAGATTTTAACTTTAATTTATTATTTTCTTAACCTTTTACCGCTTTAAAATTGTCTTAATCGAGCAAAATAAGGAAATTAGCGCAAGCAATATAGTCTTATACTTGTATAAGACGTCTTAGCATAATAAAAGACCCTAAATAGCACTATTGCCTTCTTTGTAAAAAGGAGAATTAGTCAACTATTTATACTATAATAGTCTTTATAAATTAATGCCTTTATCTTAAATTAATATATTTTATTATTGTTAAGCAAGAATTAAGTCCTTTTAAGTTAAAAGTAATTAAGTAGCTATAATAGCTTTACTTAAAAGCAAACTCGTTTAGCTAAATAAGCGAAATCGATATTATAGTCTTTTAAAAACACTTTAACCGGAATACGATTAATAAAGCTTTAATTTTATTAATTATTATATATAACTTACTATTTCGAATTGTTAAATAGCTTAAATTTTATACCTTTTGCCGAGTGCTTAATCTGCAATTTAAGGACTTTTTTATTATAACTTACTTTTAAGTTAGAAAGAAGCTTGAAGATTTTTAAATTAATAATAAGGATATTATATAACAAAAACTCTAATTTGCAATTTTAAGCATTTACCTTTTTGTTAATATTTAAACTTCTTTGCAAGGATACTTTCTTTTAGCTATTATTGCACATTTTATTAAGCGATAAGATAAGAATTATATAAAGGCCTTCTTTGCCCTTTGCGTAATAGCAAGTTATTTAAGAGAATATTAACTTGCTATTTTACTTCTTATTCTTAAGGATTATAGTATTATACGCTAGCTTAAAGCTATTATTAATAATAATACTAGTACGAATAATATACTTTGTCAAGCAATCTAGTCTTATTTGCTTAAAGAAGAAGGCTTAAAGTAAGATGCTTTATAGTAGCAAATTCGTTATTTAAGATATATTATTAACCTTTTTGTGTAATCTTTTTATTTTATAATATCTTTATAAAAGAAGAGCTTAAAAAGTATAAAGAATAAGAGGCTTTAAAGATTAAGATAAAAGAAGAGGAAAAGCAAGCTAAATTTCGTCTTTTAAAACCTTTAAGCTAGCTTTATAATATTATTATATATATTTGCAAATCTTCTAGTCGGAAGGCCAAGTTTTTAGCTCTTACTAAAAGGATAGTTCCTCTTAATAATCGGATATAGTAAAATAGCTAGTTTTTAATGCTCGAAGTTGCTTTTAAGTATGCTATTAGTTTTAATACCTATTTTAAGGCATACTTTAATAATTTAAAACAAGATTATCTTAATTTAAAAGACTAAGAAAAGCTTAAGACAATTTTTACCTTTTTTAAACTATTTTATTAAGCTACTTTTTATGCTTAAAGAGATGCTATAACCCTTAATCGAGTGCTTTTTATAATAGATATTATTCTTAGAGTCTTTAAGAAAAGACTAGTAAATAATATTTAAATAATAATTTTATACTAATCTTTATATTAATTAGAATATAATAAAAAACGCATGCTTCTAATTAAGACTTTTGTGCTCGAATTAAGAAAGGATAAGAGGTCTTCGACAAGTATTATTACAAGTCTAATAATACGCCTCTTTATACTATTGCTTTTATATTTTACCCTAGTTGCTATATAAGTTATATTAAGGCTAATTAAGAGAAAAAGTAGTTTTAGCTTACTTTAGCTAAAGTTAAAAAGCTTTAAGAGGAATATTAAGAATAAACCCTGCTTTTTAGTGCTTTCTCGGACAAGAAGGAGATTTAGTAGCTAAAAGAAAAAGAACTCGACGATTTTAATAAGATTGCCCAAAAATTAAAGTAATATGCTCGACTAGCAAGTTAAGACAAATTCGAGGATTATTGCTAAAGGGAGCTATATAATATTAAAAAGCTATTAATACTTTAGTAGTAGCGTTAAGATGCTTAAAGAAAGTACTAGCTAAAGCTTTTACTTATAACAATTAATATTCTTTTAATTTTAGCAATAAGTAATAAATTAAAGCAAGTCTTTTTAAGTAATTGTTATATAATATTATAAGATAAGACACAAATAACGGCTAAAACTCTAGAGATAGTAAAATGCTTAAAGCATTAGAAAAAGAATAAGATTTTAAAAACTTTATAAAAGCATATAAATATACTAGGATTAGTATAAAAATTAGTGCAATTGCAATTATTTTATTTGCTATTTGTAATTAAGGTCTTAAAGATATAATACTTATTTAATTACTACTATTGCTTTTAATTATAAAAAAACTTTCTCAAATATTATTAAATAGCTATTATATTTTCTATAACCTATAACTTAAAGTTAAAAGGGAAGACTTGTTAATATAAGCTATCTTTTAATTCTTTTGCTATATACGCTATTATTACTGCTACTTGATAGCCTTTAAGAGATTTAGTAAAGAAGTAAAAGCTAATAGCATTAAGCTTAGCTTTAACTTTTAGCTACTAAGTAATAAGACTAAAAAGATTAACCCATTTATTGTCTTATAATGCCTAATTAGCTAAATTTCTCTAAATAGCCTTTTTGCCTGGTATAAAGAATTTAATAGGGGCTACAAGCTTAATAAGGTTATTATATAATAATTAGCAATTAATATAAAAGTAAATAAAAATCTATACTTGCTATGCGAGACCCTAATCTTATAAAATAAGGATTTCTTATTTATTTGCTACTATTTTTACTATACCTTAAACTTAATACGCTTGTGTGCTTAATATTAGTTAGCCTTATATTAATCTTTATACTAATTAAAGAGAAGTAATATACTTAAGCTAATCCTTTTTATATATTATAAACTTTTTCTTTTATAATATCACGTGATATCGACTTAATCTCTTCCTTTTAATTAAGCTTTTCCTTAAGCTTTTATATCTCCTTAAACTCGATATTATAATCGGAATTATATTTAACGTCTTCTTATATTATATTACTATTATCCTAAATTGCATATAAACTACTATATTTGCTATAATTAAGGTTTTTAGCAATTAATCTCTAATCTTTTCCTTGCTATTCTTTAAAGCTAAATTAGTATAAAGATTAATATAAAAAAGTTTAGAAAATACCTCTTTAATTTAACATTTTTAGCAAAGTTTTTTATTATCTTTTACTATTTTTCTAGTAATATACTAATATATTTTACCGAATTTATAACTTTGCATTTTGCAATTATAATTATAAATTAGTTTATTGCTTTCGCTTTCTTAATTTTATTACAAATAAAGTCATTTAAAAGAGCTTTATTACACTTATGCGCTTTTATAATATATAGGTTTTAAGATAAGTCCTCTATTACTTTTCGCTTTTAGCTAGCAATTTAGCTAAGTAAGGTTAATAAAGATGCTATATTTAGCATATTAACATCCGAGTTATTATTAGCTTAAAGTATATTTTAGCTAATACCTTATTATATAGTAATTAGTATATAAATTAATATAATATAAGTGTAAACTTGCCTTTAGCTTTAGCGATAATTTAATAAGAATCGGTAATATTTCGCGATTATTAACGCGTTTAATTTACTAATTATAGTTTATTAATATAAAATATATTATAAGTATAATTTATATAAAGATTAATATACTAATTAGTGTATTAAAATGCTAATTTACAAGTTAAAGTATAAAGTTATATAATTATAAGAGTAAAGGAGATTAAAAGGTAAAGTAAGTAAGTAAAAGTAGCAAATATTTACTTTAAAGCGAAGCAATTATATTACTTTTAAAAAATTTAAAAAAAAATCGCGCTAAACCTTATTTTAATAACAATTTTACTTTTCTTTTTTGCTTTTACTTTACTTGATATTTATCCCTTTACTTATATTGCTTTAACTACTTTATTAATTCTTTATTATATATTTATTACTTGCTTTATATTAATTATTATACTAATTAAGAGATAACAATTGCAATTTGTGCTTATAGCTAATTTAAGTTAAATATTTACTTATAGCGCGAACTAAGCAAAGTAATAGCTGCTATATTAATGCTAAGAAGACTCTAAGAAAGACTATTAATAGAAAAGGCACAATTTAACCAAAGAAGAGAGTATATAAGCGAAAACTTAGTAATAAGTTAATAAATATACAAATTAGTATAATTGCTAATTAGATTTATAACTAAAGCCCTTTAAAAAATTAAAAGATATTAGAAGTTTATTAAGCCATTAATTCCAAAGGCATTATTTGTGCGATTAATAAAGGAGATTATAGCTAAAGTTAGAGGCTAATAAATGTAGATTAAAGCTATAGCTTTAAAGGCTTTATAAGAGTTTGTAAAGGCACTTTTTATTACTAAGTTTAAGTATTAGTAATTTGTATTTATTATATTAAATTTTATATTAATCCGATTTTAATAATACTCTTTATAGCTATTTATATTAAGCGGGTTATTATCTAGGAAAAGGATATAAAGTTAGTTTAAAGTATAAGACTTAAAATGCTAAGTATTTGTAAAGTTAGCAAACGCTTATAAGGATTAAGCAATTAATATACTTGAGTTACTAGTATAATAACTAAGTTAATTTTACTAGAGTTTTAGGTTATTAAGTGTTAAGGAATTTACCTTTATATAATAAGACAAAGCAATTAGCTAGCAAATAGATTAATAAAACAATTAATTAAATAATTACTTATTTAGAATAACTTAAATTAAATATATTATTAGAAGGATAAATATAAAAATTAGTTTATTAATCATTTATTTAAAATAGAGAGTAAGTGGGCTAATTCTGCCGGGTTTTACCGCTTAGACTTACTATTATCGATAATTATCGATTATTATCGGTTATCGGCTAATTAGCGCGATACGTTATCGATAGGTTATCGAGCCTATCGATTCCCACACTGGTTTGCAGGCGTAAAGCGCAATAGCAAGACACTTTCTATAAAGTAAAAGAATACCATTTACAGTTAAAGCTATTAATATAGTAAGGAAATGACTTTTAATAGTCAGATATAGTTATTTATAAAAATTATATTCTAATAAACTTTAATAAAAGGGAATTTCCTAGATTTTTAGCTTATAATATTAGAGAGTAAAGCGCAAAGTATATTTATTAGCTTTTATTTTTTATATTTCTTTATATAATCTTTGCAGACTTGCAAATAGCAGCTCTTAATAATACTTCTAAAAAACCTTACTATAAACAAGCCTATTAATAGTATACTAGAAGCAGACTTATAAGACAAATATGCTTAAGATATAGTATATATTAAGTATATTACAATTAAGATATTAAGAACCTTTAATGCAACTTAGCTTATATAATTTAAAAAAGAAGAGAAAAGTAAATGCTTTGCTAGGCAAATTGTTGCATTAGATAAGATTAAGCTTAAAGAAACACTAATAGCTATTTTGCAAATAAATGAAAAGAACCCTTAGTAGCCTTTTGTATTAAAGCATAATTAGAGCCTAGCATCTTAGTTCTTAAAGGCTTAGTGTAGTAAGTATAGCATTAAAGAGTTTTTCAAGAACTTGAAGTTTGCAATAATAGTGCAAAAATAATTAAAAGCAATTAAAATATATAATAATTTGATGCAAGCTATATATACTATATTATATAGCATTCTTGATAGCAATTAATAGTACTAGCAAATGTTTATTATATAAAGCTAAGTTAAAAGGGCAAAGGCACAAATATATATTATAATATTTTGTTTAATTTAAGCTTATTTAAAGTTCCTTTTAAGGCATTAGCCCTTTGTGTCTAAACTTGTGTAGGCCTTAATAAAGAAGTATTATAGCAGTTAAAAGACAAGAGTATATAATAAAATATATATAATAAATTAGTAATAAGAGAAATAGTTTAAGCTACCTTTAAATGTAACAATTATGCTTGTATTCCTCTCTATTGACAAAACGCTGATAACACAATTATAGGGTAATTAGTTAGCTTAGCCTATTTATATAACTATTAGCAACCTTAAAAGAAGCGCTTATTAGAAGCGGGTATTGCTAGCTAATCTTTTGATTAGTTTTTTACCAATTTTAAAAGAAGTTACTAAGTCCTTTAACTAAGATATAATATACAAAATCAAGTCTAATCTTTATTATTAATATATAAGCATTATTCTTTAATGTTTGCAATATTCTCTAAAAGAATAAAATGCTAGCTAATAGGATATTTAGCTTTAAAAAACCTTGCAAAAACTAGCTAGCTAGTTTCTTGCACTAATAGCTATATATAATACTACTATTTTATCATTTCAAATATACTTTGTAATTATGAAAAGGTAACTCTTATAATAAGAATTAAGAAGAATAAGCAATATAATATATGTTAAGTGTTATTGAAGGAACTTTAAGACTTTTTAATATAATAGCTACTAAAAATATATAAACAAATGCATTATCAAATGTAGATGCAAAGTAGTAAAAAAGTTGACCCAACTAACTATAATTAAGTATATTAAATAAAATGCTTTATTTGAAGTTATTTGTTTATAAATATCTACAAAGCAATATTTATTAATATATTATATTAACTTTAAAAGGGCATCTTTAAGGACCTTATTAACTAGATCTAGTCTCTTATACAAGATTTATTTCCTGGTTAAGTTATTAAAGCAAAAAAGAAGAAAGATTGCATATATAATAAATCTTTTAGCAATATATAGCTTAATACCTAATTTACTATTATACTTTTATACCTTAGCTTAAAATATTTTAATTATTTTAGCTATATTTAGCAATAGACAAGTAATAAAGAGCAAACCTTAATATAAATCCTTATTTTTGCAATTGCTTTACTCCTTTATTACAAGGCACTATTTACATTAGTATATACTTGAGCCCTAGTTAACTTTATTTTACTAGTATAATATTAAACATATAATAATATTACTTTATATTATATATTTTAAGCTCTTTTTCATATTAACAATACTAAAGAGGCATTTGCCAAGTATTAATTAACAAATAGCAATAATAAAGCTTACTAGAATTACCTTAAATTTTATACTTTAAAGTATTATGTCAATTTTATTAAAAAGCATAATACACTAAATAGATTTGACATTAAATATATAAAGATAAATTATATATATTAAGTTAAAGACTTTTAGGACTATATTAACAAGAATACAAATTACTTTAACTAAATTGCATTATAAAACACTTAAGATACTAATTGCATAGCAATAAAAAACTATTTACTATACCTCTTTAGCATATCTTTGCAAGAAAGAGCTAAGATTAAAGCACAAGTATCTTTTATATTAAAAACTTTATTTAAAGTGCAAATATTTAGCTATAAAAGTTTGCTTTAAAATATTTAATTTAAATTATATTTACTTTAACTTAATTGTAAAACTATAACCATTGCTTGCAAGGCTATAAAAGCAACTGGCTTTATTAGCTTTATTAAAGCTTTAGCTATATTTGTTAGAGTATATTAAGCAAAGCTAGCAAGTAAATATATTAAAGACAATTTTAATAATTTATATAAAGTAAACTTTACTTAAGTATACAATTACTTAGTGCAGTTTTATCTTAATATAAGATGCTAAAAGCATATTAGCAAGGACAAAAAGGACAGCAAAGCTAAAGAGCTAAAGTTTTTAAGATATTTATTAAATTAAAAGAAAATAAAATTATATAATAATTTTTGCTAAGTCTAAGAGTACCCCCCTATTGCCCTTAATATACTTGTTAATGCGCTAATATTAGAGCAATTAATAAGGCTAAGACCCAAATAGCTGCAAGCTTACCCTTTAAACAATTAACTAGTTAAGCAGTTATATGCCTTAGTTAAAGTAATAAATATAAGCTATTAAGTCAAATCTCCTTAAAAGTTATACCTTATATATTGCGTAGCCTTAATTAATGTTTACCTATTAAAAAATACAAATATACTTGACCTAATATATAAGATAATAGAAGTATTTAAAGGTTAAATGCCTATTGCTAAAAGCTCTTAAATCTTAAAGAATAGCAATTTTATTTACTTTTATTAGTGCTTAAAAGTGCATATATTATACTATTATTATTTAAAGCTAAGGCCTAAGTATTAAATGTGTTTTATATTAATAACTATATTAATTGGGATTAATATCAAGTGTTATATAAAGATAATTAAGAAGAGAAAAGGTATTAAAAAGCTAAAAAGATTAAAAAGCAATATAATCTTGCTAAGCAAAAGGCTAAGAAGAAAAAGGGTTTTAAAGTGTAAATAAACTATTTATATAAAATATAAAACTGTTATTGAAAATGTCTTTAAACTATAAAAATAGAGCAAGCAAAACTATCCCTAAAAACAACTCTAAAATGCTACTATTAAAACTGCCCTTAAAAATGTTTTACTAGCAAAAATAACTTAAAAAAATGTCCTTAAAACAATATAGCTAAAGTTAATAAACTTAGCAGTTTCTTTGTTATATTAACTTATAATATGATTTTCTTGTTGCAAGTATAAAGCATCTTATTTTGCTTGCTAAAGAATTAGCTAATATTTCTTATCTTAAATTAACCTCTAAAACTAGCCTCTAAAACTGGCCTCCCAAATTAACCTCTAAAACTAACCTCTTAAACTAGCCTCCAAAACTGGCCTCCGAAACTGGCCTCCTAAATTGGCTTTTAAAACTGGCCTCCTAAACTGGCCTCCCAAACTAGCCTCTTAAACTGTCCTCCGAAACTAACCTCCTAAACCAGCCTCCTAAACTGGCCTCTTTAACTGGCCTCCTAAACTAACTTCCGAAATTGACCTCTAAAACTAGCCTCCGAAACTGACCTCCGAAATTGGCCTCCTAAACTAGCCTCTTAAACTGTCCTCGAAATTGACTTCCTAAATTGACCTTGAAATTGACTTCTAAAACTGGCCTCCAAAACTGACCTCTAAAACTGGCCTCCCAAATTGGCCTCCAAAACTAGCCTTCTAAACTGGCCTCTTAAACTAACTTCCCAAACTAACTTAATATATAACAACTTAACACCTTTATATAGTGCAAGCTAGGAACTTGCATCTCTCTTTAAAAGTCTGCAAAGCTAAGATTAAGTCTCAAATTAGCAATATTGTGCAAAGAAGTTCTCTTTTATTAACTTTATAATTTTACTATATCCTATTACTATATCCTTCTATACTACTGCCGCGCGTTGCACGCCTAAATATATATATATATAGAGGGCAATGGGGATATATTTAGCAGAGCTAAAGGGAGGACAATTCTATGCTTAAAGACACTTAAAGTATAGCAAAGAGAGGAGAGAGGGAAGGGCAAAAGGGAGGAGAAAGAAGGAGAGGAGGTTAATATTGCGCTTTTGTATGTGCTTACTATAATTTTAAGCTTATTTTGTCGATTTTGCTATATAAATAATTTATATAATTTTTTATTGATTTTTTCAATTATATATATATTATTTCCTTTATTTATTATTTATTTAATATTACTAAATTCAATTAATTTGTGGAAGTATCCTTAAGACAAGGCTATAGTGGAATTTAACAAATTAGCTAGAGGGTTTATACTAAAACTATTAATTTTTATACAAATTTTGTATAATTTAATGCTAAAATATATTATGCCAAGCACTTATAGCCTAGAGCTTAGCTGACAACAGCAAGCATAGCTAACAATAGCAAGTATAGCTAATAATAGGAATTATTGCTTTTATTAGATTACTATTTTAGATAGTATTTAAATAAACTAATATTGTTAACTTTTCTTGAATTTTAGTAAGTAATTACACTAAAAGGTCTTATAATTTCAAGCCAAGTCCCTTATAAGCCTTCTTTAAGGATTGCAAGCTACTTTTAAAGTATATTTACTATAATTATAAGGCTCTTGTTGCTTAAGTAGCCTAGAAAATAGTATAATTTAGTATTTGTATCTTGTAATTGCGCTAACATTTAATAAGTATTACTAAAGCTTGTAGCTATAGAGTATATATGCTAAAGTTGCATTACTTTTTGTTGCAATTTGTTGCAATTTATTGCAATTTGCATAGTTAAAAGTAGCACACTTAAATAACTTATTCAAAAAAGCTTATTTAAACAACTAAAAGAGAATATATTAAAGCTAATATTTAAGATATTCTTTTTATATTTTTTTATTTTTTTAATAAGTGCAATTGCCAAATAATTAATTGCCTTACTTGCCAATTGACTGCCAAGCAGCTACTAATAGCACCAAGCAAGTGCCAATGACATGTGCGCCTAAGCGAAAAATCGTTGGCAAGTTTTTTTTTTCTTGATGTGTCTAGCTATAGAAACCTAGCAATTATACCTCCATTTTAATCACGTGTAACACTAGCTAAGAACCTCTAAAAACCTCCAAAATCGATAGAATTCAATAGTCTCCTTGGCGCCCCGCCACACTAGA
>Ga0302221_10000629_pt1 | contig 25019 bp, 31 predicted proteins | sample II_Palsa_E2_1_FD_193517 | JGI IMG/M metagenome (GOLD analysis project Ga0302221, IMG submission 193517) | Peat permafrost microbial communities from Stordalen Mire near Abisko, Sweden - II_Palsa_E2_1 | ecosystem: Environmental > Terrestrial > Soil > Palsa > Peat permafrost | place: Sweden... | reverse complement strand
GGGTTTTGCAGTATTTTTTCAAGTTTCTGATCTGAAAAGCGGGCTACTTTTTTGGGATCAAAACCGGCAAATATGTTCTTGTACGCATCGCGTTTTTTTAAGACGGTCGACCAGCTTAAGCCCGCTTGGGCACCTTCCAGGATTAAGAATTCAAAATGTACGTGATCGTCGTGAACGGGTGTCCCCCATTCGTTGTCGTGATATTGAATATATTGATCAAACGCAAGACACCATGGACACCTGAATTTTTCTTTCATATACACAAATTTATTTGGATGAATGGGATTACCCATGTCTTTCGTTTTTATTTTGACATTCTCTTCAACAAGCCATATCTTGAGGAGTAAAAAATCAATTTTATGAAGAATATTTTTTCAATCCTGGCGCTTCTTTTGACTCTCCACGTTGCAAGAGCACAAAAAGTAGACTTCGATAAAAAACTGAAAGACCTAGGTATCGAACTCATTACGCCGACCAAACCTATTGCCAACTATGTAAAGGCGGTTCGTACGGGCAATTTATTATTCCTTTCCGGTGATGGTCCGAGCCTCACAGGAAAAGTTGGTAAAGATCTGACCGTTGAACAGGGGTATGAAGCAGCCCGGCAAACAGGCATCTCCTTGATTTCCACGCTCAAGGCCGAGTTGGGTGATCTGAATAAAGTCAAGAGGATTGTAAAAGTATTGGGCATGGTGAACTGTACGGCTGATTTTACGGACCAGCCCAAAGTCATCAATGGGTTTTCGGATTTAATGGTAAGTGTATTTGGCGAAAAGGGGAAACATGCACGTTCCGCCGTTGGTGTCTACGCGCTACCGAGAAATTTTGCGCTGGAAATTGAAATGGTGGTGGAAGTGGAAGATTAGTAATTCATCCATTCGTACAGACGATAGTGCCCTCCATCCATGCCTAGGTTCTCGTAAATCTGCCGGGCAGCATGGTTCCCCGAATCGACATAAAGCCTGATGCCTTTTAAGGTGGGGTCGCTTTTAACCAAATCCTGAATGTGACCATACATTTTTTTGTAAATGCCCTGGCCGCGGTGCGTTTCAGCTACATAAACCGATTGGATCCAGAGCACTGTTCCATCCCGCCAATCACTCCATTCGAAGGTCGTCATCAGACACCCCACTGTTTCGCCCTTTACTTCCGCCATATAATACTTTCCTTTGGCTGGATCTTTAAAAAGCTTGTGAACGCCGTGGGTTAATATACCGATATCCAAGGTGAACTTTTCTGTTTCCAGTGCCATTTTCAACTGGAAATCAATGATCGAAGGAATATCAGAAGGTGTTGCTTCTCGGATGGTCATAAAGTTTGCATTAAATGAATTTATAGACTGCCCTGGTATTTCACGGTCATGGATAAATTAGATAAAAAAACATTTCACCGGGTCAAATACGCCCATGAATATCGGCTCACGTCCATTTGAAAAGGTAATATTATGCCTATTTTATATACACATGTACCTTTTTTGCAAAATGGAGAAAGAACGCAAAAGCCTTAAAAAAAAGGGGAATTAAACCACAAAAATAGTATTGCAGGTCGACAAATTCGTTCTTGATCGCCCGTTTTGATTTCATTACTCAAGTTAATCTTCAGGATTTTAATTACTTTCCCCAGTGGAAATTCATCCATGATTTAGGGTTTTAATAATGGAGTATTTAAAAATTCTGGTGGTTCATCGGCACGAAGCTATGCTAGAAGAGATCAAATTGATTCTGGAGGAGTTTGAGCCTTATATGCGGTGTTATCACTGTGGCATTGACGGACTGCAGGCAGCTAAATTGGAGCCTTTCGACCTTATTCTCTGCGGAACTGACTTGCCTCTGATCACCGGATTTGAAATGATACGCTCCATTCGGAATCTTTCCAGGAATTGCCTTACCCCGGTAATCTTTATTGCCGACGAACTGATCGAGGAACATCAGTTATTGAATCGTCAATTAAATGGGTTGGGAATCGTAGGCAGGGGCAATCTCAGTTCAAACCTTAACTTCATTCTCAATCATTCGACCCTCATGAGGAGTATTAAAATAAAGAGGCCAAAACCACAACTACCGGATCGCTAAAAAAAGAAAGCCCCTGGTTACAGTTGAGCAAAGAGTTTGTTTTAAGAATGCTGTGGAGGTAATGAAAAGGCATCTCTAAAAAATACTTTATGAACGCGGTGTGAATCGCGCGGATGAATTTTATTAGTTATTGAGGAGTGTACCGCTGGGAATTTGGTGTGGGGATGCTTTGTGTTGTGGAAAAATTTTTGCTGGCCGGTGAAATTGACAGCGAGCGCCGAAAAGCTTGGATAGAGTAGGCAAAACACAAAACAAAATTCCATGGACCAAAGAGTAGCCCAGTACGGCTGGTTGCCAGACCTGCCAGACCAACGTGATCTGATGTATGCGGCACCCCGGCCGGTTATTTCCAAACTTCCGACCCAAAAAGATTTACGCTCACAATGCCCTCCGGTCTATGATCAGGCTCAGTTAGGGAGTTGTACGGCCAATGCGATAGGAGGAGCGTTTGAGTTTGAGTTGCTGAAGCAAAATCCATCCGGGAATTTTATGCCCTCGCGGCTTTTCATCTATTACAATGAACGCGAGATCGAGCATACCGTAAACAGCGACAGTGGAGCAACGATCCGCGACGGTATTAAAACGGTCAACAAACAAGGTGTATGCCCTGAGAGCATGTGGCCCTACAATCTTTCGGCATTTGCCGACAAACCTAGTCCCAGCTGCTATGCCGATGCGCTCCACCACCAGGTACTTTCCTATCAAAGGATCTTGCGCAATCTGAATCAAATGAAGGGCTGCCTGGCTGATGGTTACCCGTTTGTATTAGGATTTACCGTGTATGAATCTTTTGAAAGCAAAACGGTAGCCCAAACCGGCGCCCTGAACATGCCGAAAAAACAAGAAGCCGTTGTGGGTGGTCACGCGGTGGTGGCCGTAGGATACAATGACAAGGCTAAACGTTTTATCGTTCGCAATAGCTGGGGTGCCAACTGGGGCCAGAAGGGATACTTCACGATGCCTTATAATTATTTAATGGAAGGGAATCTCTCGGATGATTTCTGGACGATTAGGTTGGTGGAAACGAGTTCGATAAAGAAAATAACGGGCAAGAAGAAAATATCCTAATGAAAACCAACAAGCAGAGTGAATGATTCTGTTATACCGTTTGTAAGCACCTCATTAAGATGCAGCGTCATACACCCCATTTAAAAATACTCGTAGGTTCGATTCTGGTGGCCGGATTGAGTTCCTGTGCCAATCTTACCTACATTCATCGGTTTTGCGGAACGTCTGCAGAAACACTTAAAAAGTATGATGAGATTAGTTTTTCGGCCACACACTATTGTCGCGAAATCATCTGCCTTGATCCTCAAAGCTATATGCTTGGACACATAATATCCGTTGCGAATTGCGATTGCAAAGACTTCATCGCCGCGGACAAAGCAATAAAAATAATCAACAATGTGTTGGTGGATTATCTGGAGCGGTTGAAGACACTCTCGGATAAAAAAGGAGTCGCTGTGTCCTATGCCAATTTAGGCGGATCGGTCAAATCGTTGTCGGCCAACCTGAAGCTTGGCTTGAAGGACGATGAAGTCCAAACAACACAGAGCCTGTCTACCAAAGCCTCGACCATTCTCCTGGCCGGGTGGCGAAGCAAGAAACTAAGGAAAACGATCTACAACTCAAATGCCGCTTTTGCGGTTGTCATGGAAGTTCAGGGCAGAAATATATCTTTCCTTCGGGCTATCCTTAGTGAAGAAATGAGTGAAATACGAACGGCCTATGCAGCCATGGCCGACAAAACTTCAGAGACTTCATTAAAATTTCTGATCGATGTGGAGCAATTGAGAAGAGAGGCTGAACTAAAGAAGCAAGATCAGCTACTGAGTACTTACATCCATGTTCTCGAGAAAATTAAGGATGGATATCAAACGCTGCATAAAATGCGGGTCATACTAGAGGATCCGGAGGTTGCAAAGTTTATTCTTGAGTGTACCGATCAAATAAATGAACTGATTCAGGAATTCAACGAACTGAAAATAAAAATATGACTACCCTAACGGCAGCGGCGGCCATTGAATTTGCGGATGATTTGGCCACGATTGTATTGGCCATCAGCAACCTACACAAAAAAAACAGCACGTATTGGGAATTGCTAACCTCGCAGCAGAAGGACTATCTCTTAAATTGTCAAATTCAACTGATGAGAAGTTCTGCACTTTTTTATGCGAAAGCCATTACGCTGAATGCCGAAAAGATCAAAAACCAGTTGGATGGATTGCGGGCAGCTTCCAAAACGATTGACGATTCATTAAACTCCATTAAGGATGCCCAGAAGGTCATTGATATTGCCGGACTTGCCCTGAATGTAGCCTCTTCCGTGGCGAGTGGCAACGTTCTTACCGTTTCAGAATCCCTCGGAAAGCTTTTGCAAAATATTTCAGGTACGTAATTTTTGAACAACCGCTATGGATGAGACGAGAACAACCGGTCGGAATGACCAGCAGATCATTTCTTATCTGGCTTTACGAAAGCTGATCGGCCTTGCCGGGATATTTCTTCCAATACTACTGCCTATCGGATGTTTTATTCATGGAAGTGATAGCGTACTGCAGGATTCCATTAGCGATTACTATTATACGCAGTCGAGAGATGTTTTTGTAGGGATCCTCTTCGTGTTAGGTTTTTTTCTTTTGACCTATCGGGGGTATGAATCCGTTGATAGCACCTTTGCCAATTTCGGGTTTGTGTTTGCCATCGATGTCGCACTTTTTCCGTGCCGGAGTTGCTTCACAGCCGTTAGGGTCATTCATTTTACATCGGCCGGGTTGCTTTTTGCCGTCTTCATCTGGTTTTCACTGGTTCTTTTTACAAAAAGCGATAAACCTGTTCCCACGCGACGAAAAAAGCAGCGGAACACGGTATATCTTATTTGTGGTTGGATAATGGTCGCCTGCATAGTGGGCATTGGTTTGAGTTTTATGGTGTTCACTCAGACGCAACGGGCCGATTACAATATCATATTCTGGCTGGAGTCTGTCGCGCTTTGGTCTTTCGGGTACTCCTGGTTAACCAAGGGACAATTTATGTTGAAGGATTAAGTCTGCCATGGCATGGGCTAGCTGCTTATAATAGCACAACTTAGTATTCCTTTTCCCCCTTCATTCTCTAATACATAGACTGCCATTTTGTTCTCCGCCCAAATTATTGCCTCGTTCAATTTGTAATTGTGGAAAATTCTGCATTCGATTGGACGACCTACTAAAAATTCATCTACACTATTTCGTTATCTTGCTTCAGGGAATAAAAAAAGTAACTTTTTTTCAAAAACCAGACCATTAATTTCTCCGGGTTTTGATCCATCATGAATTTTGAAATCAAAAATACGACTGAATCCGACCTAGGTTTTATTTGTTGGCTTTTTGATGAGGCAATTGTATATCAGAAAAAAAACAAATATCCGGTTTGGAAAGGGTACGATAAAACGGTTCTTGAAAAAGATATTGAAGACCGCAGGCAATATAAACTTGAGCACAACGGTGAAATTGCCTGCATTTTTAGCGTCTTGTATTCCGATGAAATGCTATGGACCGATAGGGAAAAGGGAGACGCAATTTATCTGCATCGGGTTGTAGTAAATCCAAAATTCAAAGGAAATAAACTGTTTGAAAAAATAGTAGACTGGGCCATTTCTCATGCAAAAGAATGCAACCGGGAGTTTCTAAGAATGGATACCTGGGCAAACAATGCAACAATTATAGACTATTATCAAAATTACGGTTTTAAATTCCTGGATGAAATTACCACATCAGATGACCGCAACTTGCCTTTGCAAAACAGGAATTTAACCGTTGCTTTGTTAGAAAGGAGAGTTTGAGAACGATGAATCGAAAGTAATGCCTTAAAACATGACGCAATCCCCTCCAACGCAACGCCTATATTCGCTTGACGCTCTCCGTGGGTTTGATATGTTTTGGATTATCGGCGCAGATAATGTCGTTCACAATCTTGCCAAGGCAACCGGTTCTCCATTCATCGAAACCATCAGCATTCAACTTACGCATCCGCCCTGGAACGGTTTCCATTTCTATGATTTGATTTTTCCGCTATTCTTATTTATAGCCGGGGTTGCGACGCCATACTCCGTTGGCCGTGAAATAGAAGAAGGTAAAAGCAAAAGGCAAGTGTTACTTCGGGTAATCCGAAGAGGTCTGGTCCTCGTGATTTTAGGGCTTGTCCTTAACAATGGCCTGAAAATTCTTCCGTTGGCTGAAATTCGTTTTCCAAGTGTATTGGCAAGAATTGGTCTGGCCTACATGTTTGCCAATATTATCTATTTGTATACTCAACAACGAGGGCAAATTATCTGGTTTTGCGCGTTGCTTTTGGGATATTGGTTGCTGTTGCTACTGAATTCTGCACCTGGCTTTCCCATGGGTGATTTAACGATGGAAGGAAATTTTGCCTCTTACGTTGATCGGCTTGTGATTCCCGGCCGACTTTATTTGGGGATCCATGATCCGGAAGGATTACTATCCACAATCCCCGCGATCGGAACCGGGTTATTGGGAATTTACACGGGTAATTTGCTGAAAAACAGTCCCCTCACTAGGCAAAAAAAAGCTTCTCGGTTGTTGATCATAGGCCTTTTTTTTCTGGCCTTGGCGCAAGTCTGGAATTTGGTTTTCCCGATTAACAAAAATCTTTGGACCAGTTCATTTGTTCTGGAAACCGGAGGGTTGAGTTTAATCTTGATGGCAATTTTCTATTATGTCATTGATGTGCTTGGCTACAAACGATGGGCGTTTTTCTTTGCCATCATTGGTATGAATTCTATTTTAATTTATATGTCGGGGCGATTTATCAGTTGGAGTTTTTCCACAAAGGCCATCTTCGGGTGGTTGGGTCAATTGATCGGTGATCCCTACAACTTGGTAATTTTGGCTGTCTGCACGCTGATTGTTAAATGGACCTTTCTCTACTTCTTGTACAAGAAGAATGTATTTTTGCGAGTGTAAGGCATTCCGAAAAAATATTTTTCGGCCGGACAAAACTCAATAATCTTGAATTGTTGTTTCAGGTAGGTAAACGACTGGCTTTCGAAACGAACTGGCCAAAATGGAAGAAGGCTCTGAGTTCTGAGTTCAGGGCTTTGCGCAACAAATAAACAGGGAACGGAAATTACTTTTAATTGGCTTGAACAAAATTCATAATGTAATTCGTGTCGGTCCTATAAAGAGACAACGTTGAATTGCTCCCTTGATTACAACTCATCTTGTCTTCGTGGTAATCGCAGTTGTTGGACGCAAAGAAATCAGCATAAGAGAGCCGGGCCATCAAAAAGACCTCTTGAAAAGTAATAACTGAGATTGGAAAAATGATGCGAATTGAAGAAGTGCCCTCGACGGACTCTCCCAAATAACTAATTCCATTTTCAAAATTAATTTTCACGTAGACCGTATACTTATATTGGTCAGGGGGCGTATTTGCTTCGGATTTGACGCGGAATTGGGTTCTAAGATAATTTTGTAAGTCGATGGAGTCCTTATTGGCAAGGTTCAGTGGTGGGAATCTGGATAATAATCCGTCAAACAAAAAGCCTTCTTTTTCATTATGGCGGACTTTGACCCACGTTCCTTGGATATTGGAAACGGTAAACGGTTCGGCGGGTTTGGTATTGGGCGTTACTTTCACGGCTTCTCCAAATGGCACTACTTGAATGAGCTTTGATTTTGGATTAGGGGCAATGCGTAGGGAAAGACCTTCCTGCGAATAGACATATAAGATACTTCCGGGGCGATACATCCGGGAGAATGTATTAGGTTGCCCAAAGGCTGAAGGAAATGCGCTCAGAATAGCTAATCCGATTTGAAAAATTCTCATGATTTTCATTACATTTTTATCGTGCTCCCAGCTGGCAAAGCTAATCGTATTTCGAATCATAAGCGATTGGGTTTTGTAATCGGCACGAGGGAGGACATTATTGTGAACGGAAACAGTAGTATCTTGAGGTGAACAAAAGCAATAAAATTAAGGCTATGAATAAGTTTATTGAATTACAAGTGATGGAAGATTCTGAAACGAAAACAGAATTGATCCATGTAGACTGTATCGGGAGAGTTTATCCAAATCCACAAAACAATCGCAAAAGTATAGTCGAGTTAAACTACCACAGTGTTCATGATGCGCCCGTGTATCTTGAAGTGGAAACGTCGTATGAAACATTGCGTTTGCAATTTCTTGGTTAACGATGACGATGCAGCACATTCCGCAGGCCAAAGGCCTGGACAATGAATTGATTTTCTCGACTTCAAGAAGCAGTGGTCCTGGCGGACAGAATGTCAACAAGGTGAACACCAAAGTCACCCTTCGATTCGATATAGGGCATTCGATGATATTAGATGAAGATCAAAAGGAATTGATGATCAGGAGAATTGCCAACCGGATAACCAAAGAGGGAATTTTGGTGCTTACTGCGCAGGACAGACGGTCGCAGTTGCAAAACAAAGAAGCGGTCCTGGCTAAATTGGATCGCCTTCTCACGTCAATTTTCAGTCGCCCGAAGGTGAGAAAGGCAACAAAACCAGGCCCGGCAGCCAAACACAAGCGCAGGTGGGAGAAAGAATACCGATCTGAGAAAAAGCAGTGGCGCCAAAAACCCTGATATATTTCCGAATGTGGCGGGCAACAACTTAATTTGTAATGGGTAAGTCGGAAAATGGATTGCCGTGTGGATCCGCGACGTTTCCAGGAATGAAATCAAAACTATCGTACTCAGCGTTGCTTTTCGCGTTCGTGTTGACCGGCTCAGATGGTCTTTCTCAATCCCAGTACAGCGTATCCTTTATCAGCACGTCCTATACATTTTATTGTGGAATTGTTAATGACGCACGATTCGACATCATAGATATGTCGGGAAAAAACCGAGAAATCAAATTTAAGGCCTACTCGGAAGGCGCCTCGCTGGATTACGCGGACAATGGACAGATCCGAATTCTTCCAACCAAGGCTAATTTTACCATCCAGGTTTACGGGGAAATACAGGGTCAGCTTTATTTTGCCGGAAAAGCAATTGCCGGCTGTAAGGACCCACCCGATGAAGATGCTGCTTTTAAGAGGACATTTCCCGCCCCGGAAAAGCAATTAAATCATGTCAGACATTTTTCTACTGCGGGAAAGAAGATTATCAATGATCCGGATATTTTTTTGAGTATTAATAATTCTCCGGTTTTTGAACTGAAGGAAGGGGAAGAAAACCGGATAGCCCTACGGATTAGTGTTGAGGAGGACGGACAACCCACACGCGTACAATGGGGAGATTATGAAATTCAATCGGGAGATGCCGATATCAAGAAAGAGGGGAAACATATTTTTAATGTCATTCCAAAAACCGGCACAATGAAATGCACGGTAAGTGTCTTTCTCGGAAAGCAGAAAATAGGGGATCATACTTTCCGCATTGTTCCCAAATAAACGGAAGACCCAAAAGGCGCGTCTAGACATTTATTTACCTCTGAGAGCTTTCAACTTTACTGCTATTCCAGGCATGTTATCTCAATGGATGAGCCAGAAGTTCAAGTTTTGGGCTTTTGTCTCCATGGTTCTTCTGGTTTTTGTTCATGGGTATAACCTTGATCAGCGTTACCTTCAGCCGTGGACGATTCCCTATGAACCTCTTACCCCCACTTCTTTTACCGAATATTTTCTCGCTAATGGTATTTTTCGTTTCCGGATTCCTATGTTGTTTATCATTTCGGGTTATCTCTATGCCCTAAACGACCAACTTCCGAATGGACAGCGTATCCGTAAACGATTAAGAACTCTTCTTTTGCCTTACCTGATATGGAGTGGGGCTGGCATGGGTCTGATATACCTACTTGAGCTTTTCCCCTACACCCGGAATTTTTTGATGATTTCACATTTTGTGCAAATTGATAATACCCGTTTACTTATCCACGATTATCATTGGTATGAAGTGCTGGCCCGCTGGTTATTCTTTCCGGTTTCTTATCAACTATGGTTCATCAGAGTACTGTTGATCTACAACATTGCCTATCCTCTAATTCGATGGTGTGTAACCCACTCAAGAGCCCGTTGGATTTTCTTTACTATGACGACCCTTTTATGGCTCTCCACTATGGGTTTTGTTTTTTTTGAGGGGGAGGGGTTGTTATTTTTTTCATTGGGTGTATGGATGCAGAAATCCAGCTTCACTATTGAAATCCCTCAGCGAGGGCTTAAGCCTCTGCTATGGGGCGTCGCATTCATAATCCTGGCTCTAATAAAAACAATTCTTGCATTTAAAGCTGAGAATATGAATGGAGTTTTGCCGATCATCACCCTGATGCATAAAGTGGTTGTTCTAAGCGGTCTTATCGCTTGCTGGTATGGTTCTGATGGGTTAGTGAAGTGGAGTATGAGCAAACCATGGTTTGCGTGGCTGTCCTCCTTTTCATTCATTATTTACGCACTGCATGCGCCACTGGTAGCCATCGGCATTGACCCTGTGTTTGATGGGTTGCGGTACATTGAAGGGTATCGAATACTCACTTTTATTTTGTTACCCTTGACAGTTATTTTATTCTGCATTGCCACGGGAGCAATCCTTCGAAAGACAGCTCCAAAACTCTATGCTGTGCTTACGGGGGGAAGGGGGATGTAACTCCCTATTCTGAGTCAACTTGAACGTGCGGACTTTATCAAATAATTAAAATGAAGACTCTGCATTTTTTATTTTTACTTTTCAGTTTAAATACCTTCACCTTTTCACAGGGACTCTTTCCTCATCCCCATGCGCATTCGCATAACGACTACGAACGCATTCGTCCGCTGAAGAACGCGTTGCAGAATGGGTTCATTTCTGTAGAGGCTGACGTGCATCTTCAAAATGGTAATCTTCTTGTCTCGCACCATCATCCCAATAAAAAGGCACCCTCTTTGGAAAAATTATATTTGGCTCCGCTCGACAGTTTACTTCACGCAAATTCCGGACAAGTTTATCGCGGGTACGCAGGTCCATTTTATCTGATGATCGACTGTAAAACGGAAGCCAGAACGACTTATCGGTCGATCCGAAATTTGATAGCAAAGTTTCCAGCCTTATTGTGCTCTTCGGGAAATTGTCCCGTAAAGATTTTTCTTTCCGGTAATCGGCCAGTCCAGGAGATGGTATCCGAAGGCTATTCGGGGATAGGCATTGACGGTCGTCCTAACGATTTGGGCAAAGGGTATTCCAGTGAGTTAATGCCCGTCATCAGCGATCATTTTAGAAACTGGTCAACCTGGAATGGGAAATCCAAGCCTTCACAAGACGATCTTATGCGCATTAAAGGCCTTGTTCAGCGAGTACACGCAGAAGGGAAAAAGCTGAGACTATGGGCTATTCCAGACCATGAAGAGACTTGGACAGCATTATTGGAAGCGGGTGTGGATTTCATCAATACAGATCACCTTCAGGAATTGAATCACTTTTTAACTCGTAACAGATTATAAGATTATAAACATATTTCATTTTGCCCGTCTGCCAGAACCAGGAAACCCGCCTTTTTTAATCGTATCGCACAAAGTATATTTGCAAACGAATAAAACCGGAATTACATCGTATGAGGCTTGCGCAATTGGCTAGAAAATTGGCACGAAGGCCTTCCGAAATTGTTGAATTTCTCGCCTCACATCAGATTCAGATCGAAGAGGGTTCCAATACCCGGTTGGAAGATGAGCATGTAATGATGGTCATGCAGCAGTTTGCTACGGGAAGTGCAATCACGGAAAAAATTGCTAAAGAGGAAACAGGTGCAGACAACTGGGGTGTGGAGACCGTACCATCCTCAAAAGCGCTAATCGCTGAGGAGAATAAATCCTCTGAATCTTTGCCTTTCATTCCGCCACGCAAGGAGACTCCGGAGGTCATTAAAGCGCCAAAAGTAGAGCTTTCCGGATTAAAGGTAGTGGGGAAAATTGACCTTCCTGAACCTAAAAAGAAGGAGCCCGCAGCAACAACATTACCCAAGGAAGGAAAAACCCTCATTGAGGAGACTAAGAGACCACAGCCGGAAAGAAGTAACACTTCGCGTTTTAAAAAAGAATTGGAGCAGCCTTGGAAAAATCCTTTCGAAGAGGAGCGTCAACGCCAGGCCAGGGAGACTGAGAAAAGAAAACAAGCTGAAGCGCAACTTGAAAAAGAAAAAAGGACCAGAAATTATTATAACCGGGTTAAAGTTTCAGCACCTACCAAACAAGCAAAACTCATACAGGAAGCTCAGGAGGAAATGTCGGCTTCAGAATTGGCGGAGACTCCCAGGACCTGGTTGGGAAGACTGTTGAAGTGGTTCAGAACATAGCTGACCGCAGAATTATACATTTGCTGGCTCGGTTTTTTTATCTCCTTGGCACCGAATTAGTTTTCAAAAACCTTTGGCTTAAGTGGTGCTTTTTATTTGCCTTGTCTCATCGGATCTTATTCCAAACCATAACGCCGCTGCAATAACCGCAAGCACGGCAGCAATGTGTAGCGAGTTTTCCCAGCCGATATACGTTGCCAGAAGTGGGGTTAGCGCTGGTGAAAGCAGACCACCCGCATTGCTGCCCATATTCATAATGCCTCCTGCCGTGCCGCTTTTGGTCTGAGCTATGCGCATCATCATGGTCCAAAAAGGTCCTTCCACACACAGTACAAATGCAGTGGCAAAGGCAAGCGAGACGGCGGCAATCCAACCGCTTTCTGTATGAGCTCCGACCGATATCAGAATACCGGAAAGGGACATTCCCACAATAGGGACTAGGCGCCTTCCCCATATTGGACCAAGATGACCCGCCGAAACGCGATCCGACACAATGCCGCCAAGTGGGATGGATACGATCGACAGTGCCCATGGCAGACTTCCCATCCACGCGCCATTTAACAAACTAAAATGGCGCTCTTGAACAAGATAAAGATAAAACCAGGACACAAAAATGTAGCCAACATAACCTTGCAACGTATAGCTGATGGTCAGAAGGATAAAACTGCGGGATTGAAGCCGGGTGATTTTAGTTGACTTAGGCTCTTCAGATATAGGACTAACGGGGTTTGTGAATTGACCTAGTTGGTCCGGCATTCTTAGCCAGATTATTGCCATTACAAGGGCAGGCAGGGATGACGCTATCAGGGCTGACCTCCATCCCCCATGTACCATGACATAGGAGACAAGAAGGGGGGTGAGCGCAGACCCTAAACCAATGGAGCCAATGATAATTCCGTTGGCTTTCCCCTGGTGGAGTGGAGTTATCCATTTCGAAACACCTTGCGCAGCGGAAGGATATGTAGGAGATTCCGAGATACCGAGAAGAAAACGCAAAAACATAAACGTTAGCATCGACGTGAATACCGTGGTTTGAAACGGGCCCCAGCCGACAAAAGCCTGGAAGACAGTAATGCCCACCCAAAGCCATGTTGCGCCAGCGAGGACTTTCCGGGCTCCCCAACGGTCGGCGAGGAGGCCGCCAGGAATCTGGAACAAGGCGTACCCCAAAAGGAACGCGCTGAAAATCTTACCCATGTCAACCTGAGTCAGGCCAAAATCATTCATTAGCAATGCACCCGCCGTGGAGACATTCACCCTGCACATGTAGCCCGATGTTGCCGTCGTACAAAGAAGAACTACTATCGGCCAAGGTGTTTTTCCAGCATTCATGTTAACCGCTTATACATGAGTAACTCGGACACCCCGTCACGGATGTAGTCTTTGAATTCTCCTACCTGATGATAGCCGATTCGTTCGTAAAATATTTTTGCTCTGGTGTTAAAAGACGAAACACAAAGAAAAATGTGTTTCGATTCTGCACAAAACAAATTTTCCGCAAAACCTACCAGCGCTGCACCGATACCCCGACCGCGCGCGTCATGATCTATGCAAACCGATTTAATATACGGTGAACCTGCCAGTCCATAACGGTCCAGAATAATTAATCCTGATGGCTGTTCTCGCCGGTGAGAGATATACACAAGGTGCTCAGGATCGAGGCACGCCTTTGCGCATTGTTCGTGTGTAACTCCTAGCGTGATCCACGGCTCTGAGTGAGTCATTAGTCCGGCAGCCCAGGTACGTTCTTCCGTTGTTGCAAGTTCGATTTTCAATGAGTTCAATTGGCTCTACAACAAATATTTTTTCTAATCGCTTTTTCCGGAAAGATAATAATTTGCCGAGAGATAAAGCTTCTGAACAAGGTGGCACAATTTTTTATAAAGTATCCCAAATCACTATATCGATGAAAAATTTAGCCTACAATCTCAACAGTGTTGAAGTATTTTATGGGGATAGCGTACTGACATCGGTCATTCAAATCTATGAACGGATCAATGACATGGCTGAATACATGAATATCCGCGATCCCTTTACTGAAATTAAAAAAAAGGAAATGGAAGACCGATTGGACAAACTCGTCGGTCTGAATCAGAAGATTCAAAAAGAACTTGAAAAGCAAGCTCAAAAATTGATCACCATCAAGCAGGGTCTGAGTCGGGAAGTGAAATTAATTTAATGGTTAACGGAGAGGTGCGATGCAGTTTTAAGAACCCTGCACAACCTGCCATTCACCTTTCTTATTTTTGGCATAGCCTAATCCGTTGTTCATACCGTGAACTTGTCGGCCATCAGAATCTGTAAAATTACTTTGTTCGTAAACTCTAATGCCGTTATTTTCCCTGGTCAGGAATACTATTAAGGCCATCATAGAGGGACCAATTTCATTTAGCGACTGATCATCGTTTTCCCGAATAAATGCCTGGCTCATCAATCTTATTTTTTAGGAATTGCAATAGCAATCATTTGCCCTCAACAAGTTACGTTTTGTAAAATTGCTGCAGTGACCCAAAGTATGTTTCTGTCCATCCTTCGGCAATGTCGTCATAATCCTGATCGGGAATATGGGTGTGTCTTACTTCGACGGAAGTCCCTTGTGGATGAGCATGAAGTTTAAGAGTGACAACGGATTCTTCTTTCTGATCGCCGAAATACCATTGCTGAATGATCTTCTTTCCCGCTTCGAATTCAATGTTTTTCCCCACGATACTTCCACCCCACAACGAAAACTCGGTTCCGGGTTCAGCGGACATTTCGGCTTTCTCGCCCGACCAAAGTTGAATGGTGGCCGGATTGGTCAACGCCAGGTAAACTTCTTCGGGAGGTGCATGCAGGGTATAATATTTCTTGAAGTCCTTCACTCCGTCAAAGGTAATTATTCTACCCGTGCCCTCCTTCGAATTCCGGTAAAACAAGGTTCTTCACCCAAACGCCGTATTTCTTGCGCAGTCAACGACCTGGGATTTTTGTGCGATCTTAGGCGAAATATTACGTGCCTGTTGTATTTATGTGAATTGACATCTTAGCACTTGAACTACAAAGAGTTATTTTACGTTATTTGCACAGTCAACCACTACGACTATGTTACATTCACCCAAGCTGGCTATTGTTCAAAGCCTGGATGCGATGGATCGGAAGCAAACGGATGAGGTTTTACGCTATATTAAAGCGGTCCTCAGCCAGACGGCTCGCCCCACCGACTACCAGACTTTTAAGCGTGAAGCCCTGAAGGAAATCCGACAGGCCTTGCGCAAAGAGAAGAAGGGCCTCCAACTCACCTCCTAAGCCATCCCCCCGCTTAGGTGATACAAGTGTTCTCCACAGCACTTGATAAGAAATTGTACTCCCAAAAAATTTCAAGTTTATGTTAACGTTATCGAGGTGTTACCTCACATTACATTCTTTTGTGGTACTAATCGGAGGGGACGTGTTGCCGTAGACAGGCACTCAATTGTATTTGACATAATGTTCCCACTTCTCTATGACCTCCTTGAAATCAGGAGGAAGTTCCGAATCAAAACGAATGAACTGCTTTGACATGGGATGAATAAAGCCTAGAGTTTTTGCATGCAATGCCTGCCGGGGAATGATTTTAAAGCAATTCTCCACAAATTGTTTGTATTTTGAAAAAATAGTTCCCTTTACAACTTCATGGCCGCCATAAAGAGCGTCGTTGAAAAGTGGATGACCAAGATACTTCATGTGTGCTCGAATCTGGTGGGTCCGTCCCGTCTCGAGTTTACATTCCACAAGGGATACATATCGCAACGATTTCAGAACATTGTAATGAGTAATAGCAACACGACCTATGTCTCCCTGAGGAAATGCGATGGTAACTCTTCTGTCTTTGGGATTGCGGCCTAGGTTGATGTTGATTGTCCCCCGGAGAGGTTCGGGCTCACCCCATACCAAAGCCCAATAGGTTCGTTCGATGCTGTGATCAAAAAATTGCCTGGCCAGGCCCGTCAAAGCTGTTTCGGTTTTCGCAATTACTAATAGTCCGGATGTGTCTTTATCGATCCGATGTACTAGCCCGGAACGACCTTCATTGCCGGGGAGTTGTGGCAGTTGCTGAAAATGAAAGGCCAGAGCGTTAACCAATGTGCCGCTCCAATTATGGTATGCGGGATGCACGACCATCCCAGCGGGTTTGTTTATGACCAACAGGTACTCGTCTTCAAAGACGATGTTGAGGGGTATGTTTTCGGGAACAACCTCGGAGTCACGCGGAGGCTCCTGCAGCGAGACGGTAATACGGTCATTGGGGTGAACCTTGTAATTGGGTTTGATCGCCTTCTCATTGACTTTTACAAAACCTTCATGAATTCCAGCCTGGATTTTTGTGCGGGTGACGTTTGGCAGCCTGTCCATAAGAAACTTATCTATTCTCATTAGGCTCTGTTTCGCATCGGCTACAATCCGGTGATGTTCAAAAAGTTCATCGTCCTGGGCGTCTATGATTTCAGGGTCGTCCATGGGGGCAAAGGTAGCCGCTATTGTGATTAATTGATTTGAGAAAAAGCCCTAAAGTTCATTCGTGAGAAGCATAGCGGAGTAATTTTGTTTATGGGCCAGCTATATAGTCCAGGCGCCAATTAAGGTACAAGACTTGTTTTTTATTGCCTCAACTCTCGTGGCACTGCATTTTTAGATAGGAATTTTTTTTTGAAGTTTTGATATTGCGCCATGCGCGCGGTAATCGCCTTGCTTGCTTTTCTGCTGCTGTCGGGATGCAACCCTCGGAAGACATTACCGGCAAGCGATCTGTTTTCTTCCGGAAAGAATCTTGGCCCGCTGGACAAAAGACTCCAAGAAGCGTCAGGGTTGGTCGCCAGTATCAATAACCCGAGCTACCTGTGGACGCTGAATGATAGCGGCAATCCGGCCGAAGTATTTTTGATTGGTGACCATGCAAAAATCCGACTCGTCTGTAAACTGGCCAACGTAAATAACCGTGATTGGGAGGATATTGCCATCGGTGCTGGCCCGGAACCCGGAAAAAACTATGTATACGTAGCCGACATCGGAGATAACTCTGCCCAATATGATTTGAAGTTTATTTATCGATTTCCGGAACCTTCGTTATCGAACGCGAGAGAACTGGTCATCAGGCAATTTGATACGCTTACATTGCAGATGCCCGATGGCAAGCGCGACGCTGAGACACTTTTAATCGACCCTTCAACACATGATTTATTCATACTATCTAAACGGGAATCTGCCGTACACCTATATTGTGCGCGTTTCCCGTTTGACCGCGGCACCATTGTACTGGATAAAATCAGTGAACTGCCTTTTTCATTGATTGTGGCGGGATCGATTTCTGCAAACGGCGAGGAAGTATTGTTGAAGGATTATAGCCGGATTTATTATTGGAAAAAAACCGGAAATGAAAGGCTTCAGGATATTCTAACCCGAAAACCGATTGAACTACCTTACGATCCCGAACCTCAAGGTGAGGCCATCACCTGGGCGAGGGATGAATCCGGTTTTTATACGGTAAGCGAAAGCTCGCATGGCCAACAGGCTCAATTAAAATTCTATAAGCGAAAATGAGGTGTTGATCAATAAAAACCTACGTATCCTACACCTGCCTCTGCATGAGAGTCTTCGTAAAATCCTTCAAGGTTATTGTTCTTTCAGGGTTGACGGATACCTTGTTTAAACAGGTGAAGCTCTGGTTTAAATAAGCCGCTATTTTTTGTTCTGTAATTTCCCGAATTCCCAGAGAATCGTAAAGTTCAGTTATGGCTTTGACTTTTTTGCGTCGATTAAATTTCCTGGCTGAAAGCCAGAACTGAAGATCGCGCTTATTTTTACCCCGGGCTTTTTGTAAGGACTTAATAAGCAGAAAAGTCTTTTTGTTGGCAAAAATATCACCCCCCACTTGCTTACCAAATTTATTTTCGTCACCATAAACATCGAGAAGGTCATCTTTTAATTGGAAACCCATGCCCATAAGAACCCCGAACTCCCGAAGTGACCTCTTGTCCATCGCCGAGGCACCGGCTAAAATGGCACCTAATTCCATGCTAAATCCAAGGAGAACTGCTGTTTTCAATCGAATCATTTCCAGATAACGGCCTTCCGTAACGTCATGTTTTGTCTCAAACTCCATGTCCCATTGCTGCCCTTCACATACTTCGGTGGCGCATTTGTTGAATGCGATGAGCACTTCCTTAAGGTGAGCGTCACCAATGCCGATAAGCCTATCATAAACCTTGACCTGCATTACATCCCCCGAAAGGATGGCTGTATTAATTCCCCATTTTTTATGAACAGCCGGCTTGCCCCTGCGCAGCGGCGCATTGTCCATAATGTCGTCGTGGAGAAGTGTAAAATTGTGAAATGTCTCTACAACAGTTGCCATCGGAACAATTTTTCTGGCGTCGTCTTTGAAAAGGGAATAAGAAAATAAGGTCAGCAGGGGTCTTAGCCGTTTGCCACCCAAGCTCATGATATAGCGCAATGGCTCGTAAAGCGATTTAGGCTTATTTCCGAATTTTTGTTTTTTAATTTCAGATTCAATCCAGAGAAGGTAGGAATGAACGGAATTATGGATTGGATTTATCCCCTTCATGTTAATCCTCAAACGTCAAATCGATCAACCTTCTGTCGACATCTGTTTTTTTAACGCGCACCGTTACGGTGTCTCCTAACCGGTAAATTTTTTTTCGCCGGCGTCCAATGACGCGATAATTTTTCTCTTCGAACTCATAAAAATCGTCTTTCATATCGGCTAACCTCACCATACCCTCGCATTTGGTTTCAATGATTTCGATAAAAATCCCAAAATCGGTAACTCCGGAAATAATGCCTTGATACGCCTTCTTTTCGGCCATGCTCATGAATTCAACTTGCTTGTATTTAATCGAAGCGCGTTCAGCATCGGCTGCGCGTTTTTCACGTTCAGACGAATGAATGCATTTTTCTTCGTATTCATTTTTTCCAACTGACTTTCCCTGGTCAAGATAAAGTTGCAACAGGCGATGAACCATCATATCGGGATAGCGTCGGATCGGAGAAGTGAAATGCGTATAATGAGCGAAAGCCAATCCGAAATGCCCCTTTGCTTCTGTCGTATAATTGGCCTTAGCCATTGTTCGTACGGCAAGGGATTGGAGTACATTTTGCTCAGGCTTGCCTTCTATTTCATCCATGAGATGGTTAAGGGAGCGGGAAATAGAACTTTCTTCAACATTTATTTTATGACCGAATTGGGTTGCAAATTTTGCAAAGCCCGCAACTTTTTCCGGATCGGGGAAATCGTGTGTGCGGTATACAAATGTCTTTCTCTCGCCTCCTTGGGTCAACTTGTAAACGTACGTGGCCACGGCACGATTTGCCAATAGCATAAATTCTTCAATGAGCTTATGGGCATCCTTCCGGATTTTAGGGACCACAGCCAGTGGCTTCCCTTTAGCATCCAATTTAAATTTGACCTCGGTTGTCTCAAAGTTCACAGCACCTCTGGCAAACCGCTCCCGGCGAAGGATGTAATGGAGATCGTTGAGAATTTTTAGCTCTTCTGCAAATTGCCCCGCGTCGGCTTCGATGACTTCCTGAGCTGTTTCATACGAAAATCGGTAGTCGGAATGAATAACTGTCCGCCCAAACCATTCCTTATGAACATGAGCTTTACCATCCATTTCAAAAACGGCTGCAAAGGTCAACTTGTCTTCGTTCGGGCGCAGAGAGCACAGCTCATTCGAAAGCCTTTCGGGCAACATAGGAACCGTACGGTCTACAAGATATACCGATGTGGCACGGTCAAAAGCATCATTGTCCAACGATGTACCCGGGCGAACGTAATGCGTTACGTCTGCAATATGAACTCCAATTTCATAGTTTCCGTTTTGAAGTTTGCGAAATGAAATGGCATCGTCAAAATCCTTTGCGTCCTCAGGGTCAATCGTAAAGGTTAGGACTTCCCGGAAGTCCCATCGTTTATTAACCTCCTCTTCTGTAATTCCTTCCTGAATCTTTTGGGACTCGCTGAGAACTTTTGGATCAAAACGGAACGGCAGGTCAAATTCTGCCATAATGGAGTGTATTTCCGCTTCATTTTCGCCGGTCTTCCCTAGAATTTCCGTGACTTTGGCTTCTGGATTTTTGTCGCCGTCGCCCCAGGTGGTAACTTCAAAAACCACTTTATCATTGGTTTTTGCATGGCTACTATTTTCCGGATAAATAAAAAAATCCTGGTAGATTTTTCTGAAATCCGGAACGACGAAAGCATATTTCTCCGAAACCTCAATGCGCCCGACGAAGCGGATGCGGTTGCGTTTTATAACTTCCACCACCCTCCCTTCCCGGCTCTTTCCTGATTTTTTGGAAGACACGGCTACCCGAACCGTATCCCCATGAAGAGCGGAATGCAGGTCACGTGTGTTTATGTAGATGTCATTGTCCTTTTCCCCAGTGACCACATACGCAAATTTCGGGTTAACGTGATCGACTTTTCCGGTAACGACCGACGAGGATGAAGGGTGATTACCTTTATAACTACCGTTACTGAGTTGCTCAAGGCTACCTTCTTCCACCAATTGATGGAGAAGACCATGTAAGTCTTTAATGGAGGACTTCTTTTTCAGTCCAAGCTTTTTAGTGAGTTCAGCAGGAGGGTAAGGTTTTCCGGGGTTTTCATTAAGAAGGGATAAAAGAGACGATTGAACACTTGCTTTTTCCTTTCTCTCTTTTTTGTCTTTTACTTTCTTGAATTTCTTTTTGTTCATATTCTTTTGATAGCGCATTTGGGTCAGGCAAACTGAATGCCCTCTTCCGGGATTATCGCCAGTCCCTTCATTTTCAAATACAATTGGGCTACTGCAACTACATCGTTCGTGCAATACGCTGCAATCTTTTGGAGGTCCTTTTCTTTATAATATACATTATTCACCATGCTTCCATCCATTACGCCTTTACTCGTGGGTATATCAAATAGGGTGGCCAAAAGATCAAGTGACGTATAATGTTTATAATCGCCAAACTTCCACATTTCCATGGTATCCAGGTGCGGAACTTCCCAGGATTTTTTCCCGGCCAGGTTCAGGGCAGAAGGCAATGCTAATCCATTCACTAGCATACGTCGGCTCAAATAAGGGAAGTCAAATTCTTTGCCATTGTGAGCACAAAATTTTGTACCCACATCCATTTTTTCAATCAGTGCCTTGAACTCAGTTAAAAGTTTTTTTTCATCATGACTATATAAAGATCTTGTTTTCAATCCAAGTTCACCTTTTTCATTTTCGGTGTATTTACCAACGCCGATCACAATTATTTTTCCGAACTCAGCGTAGATGCCCGCCCGATCCTGGAACATATCCTCGTCGGTCTGGCCTTCCTGGCGTTGTTTGAAAAAACTGGCTTTTCGCCCCCACTGCACCCTCAAGCGATCCGTTAAGGAGTTAAAGTTATCGGTGCAAGCTACCGTTTCGATGTCGAGAAAAAGGATGTCACGAAGTTCGGGAGCCATGTCGCAAGAATTAAACTAAAGATAGGAGTTTGCATGGGTAAATGCCATAATTCAGGAATGCAGTACTCCCTCCATTTCAAGTTCTTTGATGAAAATCAGGTTTTCCTCACAGATGGTATCGGGCACAAAAATAAAACGCTTGTCGTAGATTTGCTGACCTATGTAGTAACTCACCCAGTATTCGTTGGTAAGATGGAAGACACCCGGATCGATAGGCTCGATCAGAGCAAAACTTTTGGCCGGTACCATTTCCAGAAAATGGCGGAGCGTGCTTGTCTTTTGTTTCTCACCCTCCTTTTCTCCATATCCCTGACTGGCAACCAGTGTATTTTCAATTGGGAAATCATTGTTATTAATCAGGTACACGCGCCATTCTCCCATTCCGTCAGATCCCTCCTTTGCCACGGCCAGGGTTACATTCTGTACCAAGGGTATTTCAATGTCCTTCTTCACAGTCTTTTTCGGTCAAGTGTATTAGCGACGCTATGATTTACGAGCAACATTTCAAATTGCGACGCTATCTTTTGCTTCAAAATCCCTTTCACCACGACCATATCCTGTTCCGCTCCGGTTTCCTGCTCCAGCGAAGTGACTGCCTTATCTCCAATGCCGCAGGGAACGATATAGTTAAAATAGTCTAAATCGGTATTCACATTGAAAGCAAGCCCATGCAGGGTCACCCACCGACTTGTCTTAACCCCCAAAGCGCATATTTTCTTTGCAAGCGCATGGTGTTCAACATTACACCAAACCCCTGTCAGACCTTGAATTCGGCCGGCTTTGATTTTGAATTCATTCAATGTTTCAATAACCGCCCCCTCAAGCGTTCGCATATACCGATGAATGTCGGTGAAAAAATTTTCCAGATCAATAACCGGGTACACAACGATCTGGCCGGGCCCATGGTAGGTAATATCTCCTCCCCGATTAACGTGATAATAGGAGGCGTTTATGGCGTTCAACTCGTCATTTTTGATGAGTAGATTACGCTCATCACCGCTTCTGCCTAATGTGAAAACGTGAGGGTGTTCGCAGAAAATCAAAAAATTATCCGTAGGCTTTTGATCGCGAACGGGTAGATTCCGGTTTTCAGCTTTAACTACTAAAGTCTCGTTAAAAAGGTCAGTTTGGTAGGCCCAGGCTTGTTGGTAGTCGATCAGCCCAAGGTCAATAAACGTAGTTTTTCGATTGTTATGTGCGTTCACTTAAGTTTTGCCAACTCTTCTTTCAGATAAACAATAGCCTCCACGGGATCGGGATCAATCTGATTTTCCTTTGCCAGGAAGTACGAAATCCAATCGGTGAGATGGATCAGGTAATAGTATTGTTCCAGCAAAGAAGCCCCCTCGGCTATAATGTCAACGATCGGGCGCGACCTTTTTTCAAAAATTTCGCGGCAAATTTCCATACGTTTCTCTACGCGTCCGTGGTCATGATCGGAATACAAATAAATGACCTGGGATTGCTGAAGGATGGCTTCCGGAAAATGCCACCCCACAATTTCATTGTGATTCATTTCCGGGAAGGTATTGACATGCGCAATCTGCTTGGCATTTTCATTAAGCTGATTTTGAAATCGCACGGCCATGGCATGCAAACGTCCGTCGCAATAAATGATCGGAAGTCGGCCCTTGAGTCGTTTGGCAATAAGTTCTGCCTCTGCCTGAATTGCTTTTTCCCCCCGGTCGAGGTATTCAATTGCATTTTCCGTTTCTTTCATAAAGGCAGCTCCAATCAGATTGGTATGATAGAGCGCTGAAAGCAAAGAAACGATTAAATGGCCGATCTGTGCCCTTGGGCTTGGAGATCCATCCGGCAACTGGATATAAAACAGATTGTATTCTTTCGCCAACTCGAGCATCTTACCTCCCGAAGTTATACAAATAATATGCGCGCGCTTAAGCATAGCTTTGTTTACCGCCGACAGAGTCTCCTCTGTTTCACCTGTATACGAGCAGGCAATGAAAAGAGTATGAGGACTTACAAATTGAGGAATACTATACCCCTTACAGACCGTAATGGGGATGGGAACCCTTCCAAAGGTTAAGGATTCCACCAGGTTCGCAACGATGCCTGAACCACCCATACCGGTGAGGAGGATATTGCGGATATCACTGCCGGGTCGAACAAAATCTACGGCTTGCCCGATTTTAAGGGCTTCTCCTAATTGGCGCGTGAATCCCTCAATTAGTTTCTTCATTCAATAATCATAACTTAAGTCATCAAAGGTAGGTTCATGACGGATAAAATCAAAAGAGGAAATGAAGGCGAGCAGCTCGCGGCGGACTTCCTCATTCAGAAAGGGTTTGAGATCATTCAACGCAACTACCGCTACAAGCACTCGGAGATTGATCTCATTATTAAGAAGGACAACTGGCTTATTTTTGTTGAGGTAAAGACAAGGAGTTCTTTAGCTTTCGGTTATCCGGAGGAGTTCGTCGATCGCGAGAAAGTAAAGAAGGTTTTAGAAGGTGCCGAACACTATATCCTTAAAATAGACTGGCAAGGTAATGTGCGATACGATATTGTTTCCGTCATTTTTAACCGGGGAGTACCCGAAATTTTGCATCTGGAGGATGCCTTTTATTAGAGTTTGCTATAAATCTCCTGCCCTCGGATGTCCCACTCACGTTTAATAAAAGGCTTAATTTCTTTTTCAAAGGGAGCTTTCGGATACGATAAAATTCGCTTCCGTTTTCCGTTCGGATAGTATTCAACCCAGTCATTCACTTTTTGATTCCACTGATATTCACCTTTCACGGCAAGCTGGCCGTTTTCGTGGTAAAAATAATAGTACCCTTCACGTTCCCCGTAGTCGATAGGAACGATTTCTTTTATTTTTTTACGTTCGGCCGGATCGTAATACTTTACGATGGATTCTTTCGGCCAGCCTTTGTAGTATTTTTCTTTGTCCTCCAGCAGGCTTTGGCGGTTATACCGCATCCATCGCCCGTGCTTGGTGCCCTTGTAAAAAATTCCTTCTTCCAGAATGATATCATCCTGCATTTTTGTATACGGACCATGAAGAAGCACGCCCTTTTTGGGGTCGAAGGTCGATGTTACCCGAATCTCGTGCCGGGTAAAATCAAACCAGTAAATATCCCGTGCAAATGAACTGGGTACGTCGGGTTTTTTCAGATAGTAAAACAATTCAATGGTTACGTGGGCACTCCCTTTACGCGTAAA
>Ga0302221_10000627_pt1 | contig 25041 bp, 18 predicted proteins | sample II_Palsa_E2_1_FD_193517 | JGI IMG/M metagenome (GOLD analysis project Ga0302221, IMG submission 193517) | Peat permafrost microbial communities from Stordalen Mire near Abisko, Sweden - II_Palsa_E2_1 | ecosystem: Environmental > Terrestrial > Soil > Palsa > Peat permafrost | place: Sweden... | reverse complement strand
TGACTCAGCATGCTGGATGTGAGGTTCTTGTTGAAAGGCTTCGGCTATGCTGGCTGCTATGGCGTGGAGTCTAGCTAGATAATCTTTTATCCGTTCAACATCCGATCCCGGATTCTCGAAAGATTGCCAAATGGTGTGAAGCTGCTGGACCGTATCAAGAATTTGTAGAGTCAAGGAAACCACAGCAAAAGCACTGGATACCACACCTAAATTTTCAGCCATATTGCTCAAGAATCATCGGTTTTGCGGATGGCAACAGAGGCTCTTCCACAGTTGTGAAAAGATCGAGACATCACACCCACCCCCCTGCCATTGTATTACCCCTGATTTGGAGAAGAAAATTCACTTGTCATGCAAGCTTTGTGTCAGTTCTCCATTGGAAGGCAGGCGAAAATGTAAGGCTTTCTCAACGTCACTCGGGCGCACTCGGGCGCGCTACCGGTTTACGACAGCCAACAAAAGGCTACGTTGCAGAAAGGCAGATATTTTGGCAGATTTGAAAACAAATACCTCTTTTTGCTCAGATTTGCAGAGGCATTTTGAGAAGATATTGCCATAGACTGTAGATCCTCGCTGTCCGTTCTCATCATTTCCGGTCTGCCTTCTTTCCAGGGTGCGGGGCATCCATCACGCTGATAGTTCTAGAGAATAGAATACATCATGGCCTGGTGGAGGTGCTGCGTTGATCAACGCGAAGTCAACGCCGACGTCTGGGGTACAACATGCCCAGATTGTCACCACGAAAAATGCAACTACTGCTCGGATATTGGAGATCCACCTAGGCCGCGGCCCAACCATAGCCTCAACTTACGATTTGCTTCAGTACCGCTGGATAGTCGTAGCTTATTGACGGACGGGATTTGCTACTTGCAAGCTGAACAGGACTGCGACTGCGAATGCGGATCGTGTTCATGTTCACCTCCTCGGAACCCGCCCCCAAAACCCGCTCAAAGTATTGCTATAAACGATTAGTGCTTGAAACCAAGCAAGAAAATTGTTCTTTAGAAGTGGTGTATGTGAGCTCCTCCTTTCTTTAAACTAGAACTAATCTTTTTACCAGACACAAAAGAAATGACTTACGAGGTGTGGGGTCTATGTAGTTTCCGTAGCCTTACTTAAAACTATAATCGAATCATCTATTTACAATTTACTCATATAGTTGAGTATCGTATGCCTTCTTGTTCTGCACAACTTACTGCTGGATCGACATTATTACTACTGCTCTGCACGACGTTGTAATCTCCTTCTCGCAAGCGTCGACCTCTTTATAGCCGGCACTCAGCTCCGAGACCAGTGTTCTCTGACATTCTCTCTCTTCGCTCATAGCTTAGAAACTAAAGCTGAAAATCTTATTTTACTTCATCAAATACTTAAACTAAATAGTTATATTATATCTATACTTCAGAGTCTCTCTAACTAGCCTTAATAGTCTCAAGTCCTCGCTTCGCTTGAACTTCCTCACTTCTTCCATTATCACTCCCTTACTGCAGCATAACAAACCTCAAAAAGAGAAGTAATGTAAACGAGCACTACGGGTATCAAACAATGCAACCATCTGAGCCCAGTTCTAGAGAAAGAGAAACAAAATTTAAGGTGTCTTACGCAATGGAAGCAAACAAAAGTTCCCCTTCCCCACTCGGCTTACCTTCACAGTTCCTCTCCAAGTTCGCCTCTCGCAAAACTTCACCGCCTCTGAACCCACCCACTCCTTCCAATCCCCTCAACCCTAACGCCCAAACTCCGCATCTCGGTCTCATTCACGCAGCCCCTGCCATCGAAAACCCACTTCGGCTTCTGTAGATGATACGCGATGCGCGCCCAGTCCAACTTATCCTTCCCTTCTCCCTCCTTACTTCCAGTCAGCACAATAGTCTTCTCCATCTCCTCTTCATTCTCTCCACTAAAGCACACTTCACACCCTTCCTCACATTTCGGTTCGGTTTCAAATCTCTGCAAAGGATCTGTGACGGAGAACATTGAAGTGAGAAAGTGTTGCAGTTGCAGAACCTCTGATTCTGTTGGTTCTAACCTTTGGAAAGGGCGTGGGTCGATGGATCGTTTTTTCGAAGTGATTTTGGTGCCGAGACTAGGTGATGAGGGGGAGGTTTTGAACTCATCGCACTCGGTCATAATGAGGACTGCGTGAGCGTCTGCGCAAGCGGAATAAGCATCGCTGTACACTTCAATTGAGCCCCCATTCTCCTTCAGCACTTCCTTTCCTACGAGCTTGCCGATTTCATCTTTGACATTAGTAGGATCACAGCACGGGTCAAAGACAGCTATTTCCCGGGGGCAGTCGTCGAGCAGCAGCTTGATGCATTCCAGCGCCGGACTCTCCCGCGTATCGTTTGTGTCCTTCTTAAACGCATAACCCAACACAGCAAGCTTCTTCCCAACAAGAGTGTTATTTAGACACCTGACTGCTCTCCGCACGAAACGTTCTCGTTGCCATACGTTGACGGAAAGGACAGAAGTCCAGTATTCTGCTACTTCGTCTAATCCGAGACTTTCGGCTAGGTAGACGAGAGATAGGACGTCCTTTCTGAAGCAGGAGCCTCCGAAACCGATCCCGGCTTTTAGATAATTGTCGCCGATTCTGGGATCCATGCCGATACTCTTGGCGACTTCTGAGATGTCGGCACCGGTTGCTTCACAGATGGCTGAGATAGAGTTGATAGAGCTTATTCTTTGGGCTAGCATAGCGTTTGCGACCAGCTTGGAGAGTTCTGAGGACCAAGTGTTCATAGTTACGATGCGATGCCGGGGAACCCAGGAGGCGTAGACGGAGGCTAGGGTTTCGGCTGCGCGGCAGCCGGATGGCGTGGATGAGGAGCCTATTATTACGCGGTCTGGGTAAAGGAGGTCGCTTATTGCTGTTCCTGCTGCCAAGAATTCGGGATTGGAGAGGACTTCGAAGGATTGCGTAGGGCGGTGGACTTTGAGCTGCAAAGAGTTAGCTAGGGTTTATTGGAATGAAGATAGACTCGCAGTGTCGTGGATCAGTTCAGCGGTTCTGCAGGGAACGGTACTCTTTTCGACCAATATGGCTCCAGGCTTGGCGTGAATGGCTATTTCTCTAGTGACAGCCTCTAGAGCTGTGACATCTGTCGCTTTGCCTGCACCCAGCCCCTGCAATTTGGTAGGTGTATTGACAGCAATAAGCACGATATCCGCCTCGCTAATGGTTTTCGAGATTTCCGTTGAGAAAAAGAGGTTGGGGGTTCGAGCTTTGACGGCGATTTCGTCTCTGTGGTACCCGCATTGGCTCTCGCAATCTGAGGTTGAGGAGCTGGCGCTGGACATGCTGTCTAGAGAGTCGAAACGTGTGGCCTCATTGGAGAAAGAGCATGCTTTCGAGCCATCTCGTGCACTTCTCAGGATCTCGTAGAGGCCGGGTTCGTAGATGGGGAGGTGCTTTGTTTTCCATTGCTTGATTCGCACGGGGTCTCGGTCAACCACTGTGACGTTGATATGGGGGTTTTGGAAAGCCATCACAGCTGCTGTAGGACCGCCTATTTCCATGCAATTAGCATGGAATCAATTGCTGGTCCTGGCTAAGCTCACCCACATATCCGGCTCCAACACAGCAGATATTCTTCACTCCACCCCCGCTTGCCCTCATCGTTGCATCTAGGGATGAGCTGGTCGTTCTCTGCTCTCCCCACCCCGATGCAGCGTCTTCTAGCGCATCGTGCAGCTTTAACGCTTGCAAGACGGGGCTGAAGGTCAAGCTACTATCTGGCGTCGTAGGTGCAGTCGATATATCGAGGAGGCTGTCCTCCGACCCATCGATGTTCGACGAGGGGATTGACGGGTGCCTGTACATTTCTGCGGTGCTGTTGCCGTCCGTCAAGCCGAGATGATTGGGAAACGGAGGCTTGTACTCTCCCTTTTGCTTTGGTCACCGGTGAACTCAGGACTGGAACACTGGGATGCTGACCTTGAAGGAAAGTGGTAATCAGTCAGGCGAACGAGACGCGTGGCAAATTGATGCAGCGGGGTGAATCACGCGGTCCAGTGCTGTCTATATCATTTTATGTAGAAGTGGTGATGTTGTGGTGTTCTCTAGGAATGCGAATCGGAACAGGAAGGCACCGAAGTGTGTCTCAATGCACAACAGAGAAGGAGCGAAGTATGTCTGTAACAAAAACAAGATCTTGCTCGCCCTCGCACTACTTAGGTCGAATCCAGCAAGGTCCTGCGGAAGAATGCAAAGTGAATCTCGTCATCAGCTGTAGTGACAGCCGCAAACAAAATGTGACCAGCCATATCCACACTCCTTTGAATCCTCTCCAGCAGGATGATCTCCATCACGAGGCCGAAGAACCCCGAGGTTTGGCGTTTGAAAAAGCAGCATACGACAACCAGCTGGAGACCAGTCAAATGGCACACGTTGGTCAAAGTTGTGGTAGACAGATTGCGATAGCGATGGAGAAGTTAAAAGACGGTGGGGGTGGATGGTGGCTGAGGATCATTTTAGGGGTTGTCAGCCTCGCGGCCATTGATTTGCCCCACGTGGGTTTAGTGAGGGGTCCAGGCTGCACATCCACTGGAACACCACCGCCAAGCTTGCGACGGACCGCCAATAGGGGACGGACTTGCACAACGAGACTCTGAGCACCGCATCACATGGCTTGAGATATCTTTTGGTGGGGATCTTGCATGTGGCGATCACGCAGTAAGGCAGATCAGATTCATGCCAGGCCCCGCTCCACTAAAAACCTTTATTGTCTTATCAATGAGGGGCATTTCCTGCATCTTCTATTGATCTGTTTACTGTATCTGTCTGTGTACTCAGTAAAGCACTATAACGCAAAATGGAAGTCTCACCAGGAGAAAACTCTTCAACCCCCCTCCCCTTCCCCTCTACCCTAAAAGGCAAAAAACTCCTCCTCGCAACCGAATCCTTCGGCCCGGTCAACGGCGTCTCAAGAACAACCCTCAACCTCGTCACATATCTACGTGCAAATGGTGTAAATGTAGCCGTCGTCGCCCCAGAAATCAGCACGGGCTCTGACTCGACGCACGTCGTCAGCGCAAATATCAACCCAACCAATATCGAAGTCCGTCTCAAAGGCTACCCTCTCCCCTACAACCCCGAACTCTCGGTCGTCTACCCAGTCCGACTTTCCCAGCTCTACGCGCGAACATTCCAAGGCCCACCAGATCTTATTTACTTAGCGAGCCCAGCAAGTTTAGGGTTTCAGGTCCTACTGCAGCTCCGACAACAACAAAATCCTGTCCCTGTTTTGCTGAACTTTCAAACGGATTTGAGCGGGTATTGTGAGATCCTGTTCCCACATCCGCTCGATAAATGGGCAGTATGGGTCTTCCGTTCCGTGCAAGGTTACCTGTTCCGCCATCCTTCCGTACGAACTGTGTTCTACCCGTCCCTCTTCGTACGTCGCTATCTAGAGAAAGCGGGAGTGCAAGATGAGAAGATGATGAATCTGCGGCGGGGTGTGGATTGCGAGATGTTCAATCCATGTAAGAGGAATGAAGAGATGCGGAAACGGCTTGCGCCGAATGGGGAGATCATACTGGTTTGTGTAAGTAGACTGGCGCCGGAGAAGGGGTTTGAGTTTCTGAGTGAAGTGGTGAAAGGACTGGATGAGCGCGGGTTTAAATTCCATCTTTTGGTTGTGGGAGGGAATAAGAATCCGGAGGTGGTGAACGATATCAAGAATATGTTTGGCCACTTGAACGATCAGGGGAAAATTACCTTTACAGGGATGCTGAAGGGTGAGGATTTAGCTAAGGCATACGCTGTCGGGGATTTATTCCTGCACTGCTCAATCACGGAGACGTTTGGCCTCGTGGTCTTAGAAAGCATGGCGAGCGGTGTTCCGGTTATTGCAAGAGATGAAGGCGGACCAAGTGAGATTGTTGCGGATGGAAAATCAGGATACCTCGTCCCACCCCAGGATCTCGAAACATTCATCCAAAAAGTGCTAGTTCTTGGCAATGACGTCCACCTCCGCCAATTTTTTGCTGTTGAATCACGGAAGATGGCGGAGGAAGCTACATGGGAAAAGATCAATAATTCTGTGGCGTGGAAACTAACCGAAGCGCTGGAGAACAACGAGCTCTCCAGGGCGGGACAGGCGGAGAATAATGTGATGATCCCCGTTTACACCTGGTTGTTGCTTAATTCCGATTTGAGAGAGGCACTGAGGAGTTGCATTGTTGATATGCGGTTGTTTGGCGGCTTGGGCATTATTGTTGGGGTTTGGGGCGGACTTGTAGTTACGTGGCTGGCAGTGCAGAGTAGTTTGTTTGTGAGGATGAGGATGCCGTGGGTTACCAGCTTTGTTAGGTCGTTGTGGTGATCCGGTGTGGTGACTTGGATAGATTGCATTGCTTAATGCATTGCGTCGGAGGTGAGAGTTTAGACAAAGAGGAGGGTTTCATTTTTGCTTTATATACCCTTGTGCGTAGTGCTAGAGAGTGTAGAGCTAAGACCGTTCACCACTGCTTCTTTGGTATTCTACAACACATTCCCGTGAAGACAACCTTGACTTCTGGATAAAAGTCCGTTAAAGTCTTTGACCTAAGATCTCCTTCCACAGAGGATTTTCAATCCTCCTTCCTCTTCCTCTTTCTCTCAATTCCCCGGCGTTCTAATAGATATACCAAATCCGGTATAGCAACAATCACAGCCGCTACATCAGTGTCAGCCCCGCATCTATCCCATACTCGGATCTATCTCAAAGTTAAGAGAAATAAGAATCACCAATAACATACCTTTCGTCAAAGCGTCATGGCATTTAGTAAGTGGTTTGAACAGAAAAGGCAAAACAGCAATGACGAGAAATGAAGTTGTGATGTAAATGACAATCAACTCCGGGTCTAAAGAATTGGGAACGTCGTCGAAGATTGGTCCAAAGTAGAGGGAGAGCGAAAACATGAATGCTATGCCGGCGAAGAAGAATGGGATATCGCTTACATGTCCATAGCATCAGCTTTTCTACTTCTTGATCTGGCTCATTTGGTGTTTTATGAGCGGAAGCACATACTGTAGAGAGGATGCTCTCCATTTTCTATTGGAGGTGGTGTAGTTGCGAAACAAAGTGTCATTGATTCTACGAAAGAAATGAAGGTTTAAATACAAGGGGGCTCACCCTTAGTAGGAGTACCACGTACTACCACGTGACATAGTCACCTAGTAGCTACACGATCCCCCACTTAAAGATAAATTATCTTTAATTTATTTATTTAACGATCTTATAAAAATAAATTATCTTTATTTAATTAAATAAAAAACTAATAAATAATTTCTTTTTTATAATTTTTTTATTAATAATTTTGATTATAATATTTTTTATATTTTTTTTAAAAAACTTTTATTTTTATTTTTTTATTTAATAAAACTTTTTTATTTATTTATAAATATTTTAATTTAATTAATTTATAATAAATTATAAAAATCTTAATTAAGAATTTTATAAAATTATAAAATTAATATATTATTTTTTTATATTTTATAAAGATTTCTTAATTTAAAAAATAATTAAAATTAAAAAAAAGAGTAATAAGAGATATATTAATAGTGTTATTCTGTGCGGCTCGCTTAAAGGCTTAAAAACATAGACTTTATTAAATAAGCTCTCATAACGAACGCGCGCTCTCTTATATCTGAGCTGGATGTTGGTACTGGCTATTCGAGAGCTTTGTCATCGCATTGCGTTGCATCGCAGGCGCACGCAGTATAATCAAAAACAATGCAATGTCAGCAACTGTGAACTGGATTTTACGTTATGCTGCAGTACTATCAGTTTACGACATTGGCCATCAAAATGGTGACACTTCGCTCGTTGTAAGATTAAATATTATAAGCCCGCCACCTCGCGGTGTTCAACTCTAGGAGTTACTGAACGTTATATCTTCCATTCACTAACAGCAACAAAGTTCCACGCTCACCACCATGCCAAATATCGCATCCAAGGGAGCAGCAATGGCTATTGAGACCCGCGAAGCCATCCGACCCTTCACCATCAAGGTCCCGGAAGAAGCTCTCGCAGACTTACGTCAGCGTCTAGCTCACACTCGTCTGCCAGACCGCGAGACAGTGGACGACTACTCGCAAGGCGTGCCCCTGAAAACAATCGAGCAAGTGCTGCACTACTGGCAGACATCCTACGACTGGCGCAAGATCGAGGCGCGTCTCAACGCCGTGCCGAACTTCATCACCGAAATCGACGGGCTTGACATCCACTTCCTGCACGCTCGGTCGAAGCATGCGGACGCGCTGCCGCTAATCGTGACGCACGGCTGGCCCGGCTCAGTGGTCGAGCAGCTGAAGATTGTTGAGCCGCTCACAGATCCTACGGCGCATGGTGGAAGTCCCGCGGATGCCTTCCACGTCGTGATCCCGTCGATGCCCGGGTACGGGTTCTCCGGCAAGCCGACGGCGACTGGCTGGGGCCCGGAACGGATTGCGGGCGCCTGGATTACACTTATGCGGCGCCTTGGGTATGAGTACTTCGTCGCCCAGGGCGGCGACTGGGGCTCAGTTGTCACTGATCTGATAGGCGTGCAGGCGCCGCCAGAACTGCTCGGCATTCACACGAACATGCCAGGCGTAGTTCCTGAAGACATCAACCAGGCATCGTTCTCCGGTGCCGTGGCGCCCTCTACTCTCTCCAACGAGGAGAGAAGTGCGTACGATCAGCTTGTCTTCGTTTACAAGCATGTTTACTATGCCTTCTATATGGGATCCCGTCCGCAGACTCTAGCTGGGCTGGCAGACTCCCCGATTGGCCTCGCGACTTTCCTTCTCGATCACGATGCACGCAGTCTCGAGCTTATTGCTCGCTCGTTCGATGGCCAGGCTGAAGGCATCACGCCGAATGATGTTCTCGACAACGTGACGCTCTTCTGGCTTACGAACACTGCAGTATCTGCTTCACGTCTCTATTGGGAAAACAAGCTTCCTTTTTTCACTACCAAGGGCGTGGAGGTTCCTGTCGCTGTGAGCGTTTTCCCGGATGAGCTCTACCAGACCCCGAGAACTTGGGCGGAGAGAGCGTATCCTAACCTCGTGCGCTATAATAAGGTTGAGAAGGGGGGGCATTTTGCTGCGTGGGAACAGCCGGAGCTGTTTACGAAGGAACTTCGCGCTGGCTTCAGCTCCTTGCGCAAGTAGGCCGGAAAGGTTGGCGAAGGTAGTCCCTACGAGGTGCTATTCAAATACTAAAAGAAAAAATTCAGCAGAGTGGGGCATAGTGGTGTTGCTTAAGAAGTTTTGTTGGAAGTATTTCATATGCGCGTATGTTAACTCTGTGTCACGCTATATGAACAGAAATCAAAAGTACTTACTTTAAAATAATCTATCCGGTTTTTATTTTTATTTTTGTTATAGTATAAAGAATTAAAACAGAAGTGCTTTTTGCTTTATAAACGCCGACTATAATTAAAGTTATATTTTTTTCTTTTCAAGTTTTAAATTTTTTTTTTAAATAAAAGATTTTAAAGACTTTTTATTATTTAATTTAATATAAATTATAAAATATATTATTTTATAAATATTTAGTTTTATTAATTAAATTAATATATTTAAATCTTATCATTAATATTTTATTATTTATTATTTTTTTTTTATTTTTTTTTAATTTTTTTTTTTAAAAAAATAATATATAAATTATAATAATTTTATTAAATTATTAAAATTAAATATTAATATAAAAAATAATATAATTTTAGTTTAATTAAATTATAATTTAATATATTTAATTTAATTAATTTAATTTAAAAAAAATAATAATTTAATTTAATTAAAATAATTTAAATTATAATTTTATTTAATTTAATTTAATTTTTTCTTTAAAAATTTTTTTATTAAAATTTTTAATTTTTAATATTATATAATAATATTTTTATATTTAAATAATTTAAACTTAAAACTTTAAAAAAAAAATTAAAAACTTTTTTTTAAATATATAATTATTATTTTATTAATAAATATTTTATTTAATTTAATTTATTTATTAATATAAAATTAAAAAAATTTATTTATAAAAAAATATAATATTAAAAAAAAAAAAATTTTTTTTATATTAAATATAAATTTTATAATTAAAATATTTTTAAAATATTAAATTTAATTTTTTTAATATTTTTTAAATTAATTTAAAAATTAATAATTAATTATTTTTTTATATTTTTTTTATTTATAATTAATATAAATAAATATTTTATTAAAATTTTAATATAATATTTTTTATTAAAAATTAAAAAAAAATTTATTATAAAATAAACTTTAAATTATAAATTAAAATTATATATTTATATATATTATTATTTAATAATTATTAAATTATATTTTATAAAAATAATAAAAAAAATTTTATTTTTAAAGAAATTTATAATTAATTTTTAATTTTTATATTAAAATTTTAATAAAAAAAAAATTTTAAATTTTTTTTATTTATATTAATTATAAATATTGATTTATTAAGAACGCGTAGTAGTCGTCACGTTTTCGTGGGAATACTAGTGCGTTAATTAGTGATTGATTAAAGAGAAGAAAGAATAATCAACGACGTTGATATACCCGTCTCCTGCTCGCTAACTATGCCTAATCGGGACTAGCTACAGTAGTTTGCTCGCGCTTGCTCACGTGTGCACGTGAGCCCGTCCAGCCGTTCTAGTTTATACGCAAGCGTGCTAGTTTATACAAGCAGCTTGCTATGCACGTAGTTATATATAATAAGTAATTATACTAACAATAAATAAAATAAATTAAAAAAATATTTAATTTATTTAAAATATTAAAACTTTAATTAAAATAAATATTAAAAAAATTTAAAATATTTAAGTTTTTAAATTCTTTTTTTTAGTTTAATTTATATTAATTTTTTTTTATAAAAATTTTAATAAAATTTTTTAATATTTAAATTTTATTATTATTATTATTAAAAATAAAATAATTTTTTTATTTAAATTTATTAATTTAATTTTATTTTTAGAATTTAGATTTATTATTAATATTATTATTTAATATTAATAATAATAATTTAAATAACTTTAATAATTTATTTTAGTTTTTTTTATTTTTTTTATTTTTTTTTATTATTAGTTTATTTTTTTATATTAATATATATATTAAACTAAAATAAAAATAATAATAAAAATTAAAAGAAACTAAAAAAAAAACTCGAATTTAGTCTTTTAATCCTTATTATTAAAAAAATTTAATTTTTTAATATTTTTATTAAAGCTTAAACTTTCTTATATATTATTTCGCGACTTTACTTGTATTCGCTTCTTTTTTTATATAACGCATAACTATTATCCCCTGCGTGCATCCCCGCTGCTATACTCCTTTAAAAGTATATCCTTAATTACCTGTATAGACCTTTTCCCTGAAATATCCTTTAAAATACCTAGCCAGCCACAACTCGTAAAGCAAGGCTAATACAGTATAAGCCATTACTGTTGGTCGCGCAGCGGCCGACCAGGAACAAGGATCAGGAGCGCCCAGGACCAAACGCCCAAAAACGAGGACCTAAAAACAAAACGCCCTGCAAGCACTTTATCCTTTCAGCTGCCATCAGGAACGCACTGGACCGTGGGCGTCTAAGCGAACAAATCGAACTGCCAGATTTATATTCTAAAATGTCTGGTTCGCTCAATTTTGCGGTGCACGGTCCAGTGCGTTCCTGATGGCAGCTGAAAGGATAATAGCGCCAGAACGCCCTGAACTCGCGCTCTCCTCTAGTTCCAGTGAGAGATATGTGGGCAAGCATTTTGGGACAAAAACGAAAGGTTGTGTAACATCGACAATACTATTTGATTTGCACATGCAATCTTGGCTGAGACAACCTGCACGCCACACCATTTTAAGCCTATCATGAGGCTATGAAGACAGAAGGTGTAGAGACAAGACAGCCTATTATGCAATGATGGTCCTATTTGTGGAGCTAGGCATCAACTTCGAGCGGTCTAGTGTCCATTGCCTAACGCACCCAGACTTTGCGCTCTCAGTTGTATGTACCGAAGTCTGTTTATATTTACAGCTTGTACTGGTAATTCATTTTCTTCACTTCACATCTCTCGCTCAGAAACTTGCTGAAGTAGACCTAAAATGCTGGTCGATCAAACTCTTCTCGGCGCTCAGCGCGGCCTGCTTATGCGCGCTATCTTTGGCCAAATCCTTTCCATCAAGCTCAAGACAGACGACAAACGGACTCATAATGATATCCTCCGCATTGTTCTGGATCTAAATCAGAGCATTGATTCCCAAAACTTGGCAAATCCCTCGTCTTGTGGACTGGTCGTGGCCTTTTCCCCGCAGATTTGGGGTAAATGGACTGGGCAGGACTTTCCAATTCATACCGCCACACTCGATGCCGGAGTCAAATTTACGAATTCCAGAGACGATGTGCTGCTCTATGTCAAGGCGCCAGATCACGAAACTGCAGCAAAGCTCGTTGCCACCGTGCTGCCACGTCTCAAATCATTATCCCTCACAATTGATGTTGTGATAGGAGGGAAACGTCCCGATGTGCGTATCATAGGTGGACGATACCTAGATGGCATCACAAATCCCAACGATCCTATCCGCTTGACCGAGGATATACTCCTCAATCGTTCCCACGCTTACCCCGGTGCAAGCTTTGCCTTGACGCAGAAATTCATCTTCGATTGGCCCAGTATCTCCTCACAGGCCCCTGACACACAGGATCAGATGATTGGTCGCAATACAGATGGTACCGTCCTTCCCCGGCAAGTCATGCCCGGGCACATTCATCATGCAAATGTTCGTGACCGCAATGGAGACGAGCGAAAATTGCTGCGTCAAGCATTGCCCTTCGGCGAGGTGCTTGGACATGCTGGGCGTGAAAAGGGTCTTATGTTTGTGGCATTTTGCAACGATCAAGGACGATTTGAGCAGATTCTTAGACATCTGCTGGGAAGAGCCCCGAGCACGCCCGCAGACCCACTCATGGACGTGGTACACGGTGTTATGGGCGGGTACTGGTACGTTCCGGCGGCGGTTGAGCTCGGAGTAACCTCAGTTTTCGGCTCAGACGACATTTATGAAGATCCACATTGGAATGTGCGTAGTGCTAATGGATACTTGTTTTACAACTCGACGGATTATCTGCATCAGATGGCGAGTGGCCTCTACAAGGGAGGCGATCCTCCTAGTTCCCGACTACTCAGCCTGATGTCCAGGACTTTCTCACATTGGCGAGATGGCTGGGTACATCGCAATGCAATGCCACGTCTGCCTCACCTGAAGGATGTGATTGATGCTGACTCAAAGAGTCTCTTGACTGCATCCATTCCGCAACGAAAAGGGCTCGCCAACTTCAAAACACTGGCCGATCTTCTCTCGTCGCCAACGTCGAATATTGCACGCTTCAATGGTCTGTTACGCATTCACTCGAAGGAGCTTATCGTTGGTGTGATCCCCGACTTTACTCTGGGTCGAGGGAAGGAGGTTGTGCCTTATTTGACCAGAGACGAGACAATTGCCGCGTGGCTCAAAGGCGAACTCAATGAGTGGTCGGCGATGGGACATATTGTGCCTGATTATGAGCAGCTAGTCAAGAAAGGGTTGGCTAAGCTGCTCGAGGAGTTGGAAAGCCTCCTTGGTACTGCTACCGCGCAGGACAATCTGAACAATAGCTCAGCAGTCGAGTTTTACAAGTCTGCTATATCTTCGCTCCAGGGTGTTCAGGGATACCTCCGAAATTGGGCAAACATCGCCCTTGAATCCGCTAAAGCGACTGAGGATCCTGCCGATGCAGAAAACGTGAAGGATGTGTCAACCCGCCTTCTCCGTCTTGTCGATCAGGAGCCGCAAGACTTTCAAGATGCTGTCCAACTCATCTTTTCGTTTCACTCATGCCTCCATCTGGTTGGCGAGTTGACCTCACTTGGGCGTCTTGATCAAATCCTCTGGCCTTTCTTGGAGCACGATAGGATTTCCATCGAGCGAGCGCAAGATATCATGGATTGTCTCTGGGTAAAGATTGGCGAAAATGCATTCATCAACCGAACCTTCATCTACGATTATGTGACTTACGGAACCACGGCTGTATGTGGACTCGGTGGCAACTTTCCTCAGGGAGGCGGCATCAATCAATGGGTACAACAAATCACAGTGGGTGGCTACAAAGCTACCGAGGATGAGGAGCCAGTGGGTGCTGCAAATCCAGTCACCATGCTTTGTCTGAAGTCGGCGCGACGCATTCCTGTCAGTGCGCCAACTTTGTCTCTCAGAGTGTATAAAGGCATGCCAGAAGAGTTACTCGATGAAGCAGCGAAAGCAATTCTTGCTGGTGGTGCTCAACCAATCTTGTACAACGACGATAAGTTGACGGAAGCCTTGTTCCAATCTGGAGAAAGTGTCACGCGTTCATGGTCTCGAAATTATGCAGCTGATGGCTGCTACGAACCTATGCTTGCTGGTGCTTCCGAATTCACGTTCAACAATGTCGCCCCTTTGTTGGCACTGGAGCAGACTATTAATCAGGGGGCAACGTACAGTCAGGCCGGACCTGAGCAGCTACGAGGACTGAAGCAGACCTTTCGTTCACCACCAGCCATTGAGATCAAAAACTTCGAAGAATTGCAATCGATTTTCTTGAATCAACTGGAATGGCTGGTTATACAATGTTATAACACCATCCTTGGGGCATACGGCAATCTTGCAGATATTTGTCCCAGCCCTTTGCTGTCGATTCTGATTGATGGCTGTGTGGAGCGTGGCCGTGACCTGACAAATGGCGGAGCACGTTTCCATATCATTGCACCACTTTGCGTTGGCGTATCAAACACCATTGACTCACTGTACGCAATTCAGAAACTCGTCTACGATCCAACGACAGCCATCACCACGTTGCCTGATCTAGTGAACTGCCTGATCAACGACTGGGGCTTCAATATGATCGAGCCTTTCCAAAACCAGCTCGATGGCCCAGCAGATGCAGCCGAGCATGGTCGTCGCTACCAGGAATTACGAGAATCTGCTCTGAAGTTGCCAAAATGGGGCAGTGGCGATGCGGACCTGAACGCACTAGGAGACTGGCTTATCGAAAACATGGTGCGGCTATGCGTAGAAGCCATCCGCAAACCGTCTCCAGCTCTCGAGCCCCTGCTGTCAAACATTGCAACTACCCACGGCCCCGATTTCGAGTTCGTGGTTACACCGGGAATCGGCACGTTTGAAGGCTACGTTGGCGATGGGGCGGGGTGTGGTGCTTCAGCAGACGGCCGTCGAAACGGCGTGCCCATTGCATCGGACCTGTCACCTGCACCCGCTGCCCAGGACCTCCCACCAAACCCAGCATTCCGCAACATCTACCAAGCCATGAAGAGCTACCAGTCCGCGAGTGTGGAATACGGCCTCTCGAATGCGTCGCCGGTCGACATGAACATCTCTGAATCCTTCCCGCTCGGAGCTCTGCAAACTTTCATCAAAGCATACGCGCGCGGAGAGGTGGGAGGTAATCTACTTACGCTCACCTGTGCAGACCTTAAGACGTATGAGAAAGCTAGTAAGGACCCCCAGCAGTATGATTTGGTGCGCGTCAGGATGGGTGGATGGACGGAGTTCTATGCTACGATGTTTCCGGCTCATCAGGAGCAGCATCAACGTAGGCAGTATTTCACGCCGGGCGGGAAGGGTGAGAGTGGTGATCCTGACGCTGTTGGGAAGCAGGAAGCTTCTTAAGGAAGCTGCTAATGGAAGTATGAAGTACAAGACCTCTAAGAGGAAGCGGATTAACGTTGAAAAGGCGGCGTGAAAGGAGACTGAATTAAGGGAGGGGAACAGGGGTCAAGGCCGTGAAAAACTGTGGGATTTTCATCATACTTATCAAAGATGGCACGAGCACTGCCCGCTACGTGCTGTTTCTGAAATTTGAATTCTCTTGCGAACCTCGAGGCTGTATCTTAAAGAACCCCATCACAAACCTACTCAATTGCCGTTGCACGGAGTTTCTTGCAAACGCGTAAGAACGCGAAGCAGGCTGCATCATCCAAAGAGCGAATACCACGACGACATTCTTATTAAATTTATTTTTGCAGGGAATGTTCTTCTGGAGTATATTATCTTTGCTGTGCGCAAATAAACAGTACCTTCCAGCCCGTTTTGTTAGTGGGGAATCGTCCTCGTTACGTAGCCTTGGTAAATCATCTCAACTCGCAACTTTCCACCTTTTGGTACCTCCTAACATGTAACCGAATTCCCGCGCCAAAGCACGCTCCGCACCAAAGCACGCTTATTTTGCAGCACACCATCAACTTCAAAAATTAATTACTAAATAACCATATATCCGTTTATTTTAAAATTAAAAATAGGAATAGAATTAATTAAGATCTCAATATTATATAATTCAGAATTTTATCTAAAGCGTTACGGCAGCCTGATTGTGCGCGTGCTTGAATTCCCCGCTACGACCCCCCCTGTGACGGCGCTGGCTGGCATACTGGTCACCTGACCTGTTTTGGGTCTGGTTTCACCAGCTGACCTGGCGCTGGCGCTGGCGCAGTGGCTGTTTTGTCGTCTTCTCCTTAAATTCCTCTCTTTTAGCTTCTTCTCTTCTTTTCTCTCCAGCTTAGTATTCTTAATACAACTGGATTCCACTGAACTACGTGCTCTTCGACCGTTGCGGTGATCCCGCCGTCACACCCCCTTTAGCGTGCTCTTGTAATTACTCCACCACCATAGTTTTTATAGGCGCTTTACGTCGTGGTCTTGCTGGCGTAGATACCTTATACTATTTTAACACGGTCGGAATAATTATTTTGGCCTTGATTCTAGTATAAACAGTTTTTCCCTTCGATAACTTTTTCGCCACTTTATTTACCGTATCCAGTTCCTTTACAAGCTATTTTTTAACAGCCTTAATACGTCTTTCCTCCGTTCTTTTTGCCCGTTCTTAAGTTTCTTGTTTTCTTTTAAAGATATTTATAACTCGTTTAATCTTATAATCGAATTTAGCTTATTCCTTAATTATCTTAATCACTTTCTTCTATTATTAATACTTTTTAATCTTTATAACTTAATCAAGTAAATAATAATTAATTATATTTTTATTTAGTTAATTTATTAAGTTTAAATAAATATTTTATCGATTTTTTTTTTTTTTAAAGAATAATAATCTTAAATAAATTTTTATTTTTATATTTTAAAATAATAATATAAGAGAATAAATAAAGGATTATAATAAAAAAAGTCTTAACTTTATTAATAATTAATTTTTTTTTTATATATAATTTAAAATTAATATATTATCTTTAAGATCTTTAAAATTTATAATCTAAAGATTTTTTATAATATTAAGGATATCAAGTAGATTATTTTTTTAATAATATAACTCTTATTAATTAATTATATTTTTATTTTTTAAAAAATATATTTAATATTTTATTTTATAAAAACTTAATCTTATACTTTTTTAAATATTTTTTTAAAAAAACTTTTTAATATAATAATATATTTTAATAATTTATTTATTAAATAATTTAATTTAATAAAATAATAAATTAATAATAATTAAAAAAATTTAATATTAAACGACTAAAAATATTAAATTATATAAAGAAATAAAATTAATAAAATAATCCTGTAAATATTAATCTAATTAATAAACTCTATATTAATATAACTTAAATATTTATTAATAATAAAAAGATATTTTTAAGTTTTATATAAAGATTTAATATAATATTTAAAGACTTATTTAAATTATATTAATCCAATTACGTTATTTAATTACTCGTTACTTAAAGTTATAAAATATATCTTAAAATTAATTATAATGTCATTTACTTAAGTATTTATTAAATTATTTAATTTATTCTTATAAATAAAAAATAATAATATTTATTTCCCGATTATTAAAATATAAACTAAAATCAAAATAAATTCCCGGCTTTTATTTTATTTTATTTTAATAATTTATTTTAATTTAAAAGTTTTCTTTATTATAATTTTTTTTAAAGATTAATTAAATTTTATTAAAAATCCTTTCTTATTAAAATTATATATATTTTTAATTATAATTTAATATTTTTTGATTATTATAATAAGTTAAAAAAATTAAATAAATTAATATATATTTTAAATAATATATACGTAAAATAATAATAAAAAATTAATTAATAATATTAAAAAATAATTAAAATATAAAAGTATACTTAACGCTAATATATAAATTATTAATATTATAAAGATATAAATTCTTTAATCTAATTTTATAATACTTAATAAATTATTTTATTTTATTTTTATTAATCTCTTTTTCTTTAAGTTCTTATATAAGATTTTTAATAATATAACTAATGAAAGATATTTCCTGATCGATAAAAATATTAATTTAATAAATTAATATTTTTTTTTATTTAATAGTAAAGTATTAATATTAAAATAAATTAATATTCTTCTTTAACTTAATAAAGTTTTTAATTTACTGAAAGACCGTATTATATAAATAATTATAATAATTAACTATATTTTTATAATATACGAACTCCCCTCTTTGAATTATGGCCACTGTCTTATCGATATAAAATATTTTGGCATAAATATCGCGTATTTTATAATGGTTGGTAAAACGCGTTCAAGCGTGTTTTGGTGCGGAGCATGCTTTGGCGCGGGAATTCGGTTACGTACACCTTATGAAAAGCCTGCAAAGACTAATAAGCTGTTCTCATAAGATCTTGTTCAGGAGCGCCGCCTGGGTTTCCTTTGTTGCCGCTAAACCCAGGGAGGGAAACACCACGACTAAGATTACTAAAAAACAGTTTTATAATTTTTAAAACTATAAATTTGTCTCGTGACAAGGTGTGACGGCGCTGGCTGAATGCCGGTCACATGACCAGTTTGGCCCTGGGTTCACCAACTGGCCTGGCGCTGGCCTGGCGCAGTGGCTGTTTCGTCGTCTTCTCCTTAACTATCCTCTCTTTTAGCTTCTTCTCTTCTTTTCTCTCCAGCTTAGTATTCTCAATACAACTGGATTCCACTGAACGCTGAGCCTGGACCTGTGCAGTGATCCTGCTGTCACGCAAGGTGTATCTCGAGACGTAAGGACGGACATTAGTTAAAGCCTATTGACTATTACTTCCGGTCTCGACATATATTTGATTCAAAAAATTTGAAGGTAAATAAAAGCGAGGTGAAATAATTTCATTTAAGTTTTCACAAGTACTTGACAATGATAAAAAAGGGGCAAATTCGCAAAAATGAATGAATTTCTCAAGGGTATTTGACATTATAATTATTCGACCATATATCCCACTCATCGCCAATATCTCAGTGAAGCAATTCCCGAACGCCACCCCAATGCATCTATTCTTTTATCTCATCTATCCATCTACCCCTCATTACCCCTGTCTCATTCCATTACCCCGCCATTCCTCTTTCTAACTGATTTCATTCCCAATTCATCTATTGCTGAACAGCAGCCGCTGGTGCCTTGCTGGCAGTCTTGGAGCTGGGAGCAGAGGGCACGCCGTACAAAGCTTGGAAGGCAGCGTTGACCTCCTTGTTGTGTTGCTTCACTGCGCCGACCACCTTTTGAATGAGGGAGCGGTGTTGAGCGGAGGCGGAGGTGGAGGTGGAGCCGTTGCGGGTTTGTGTGGATGCCATTGCGATTGTTTTGTTTGTTTGTTTTGGTTGTGTGTGTGAAGCGAAGCGAGGATGAATGAAGTGATGTGTGTGTTTGTTTGTGTGTGAGTGTGTGTTTGAAGCGAGGATTGATTTGATTGAAGCTTTGATCTGAAGATGCTTTGATGTGATGATGTTCTGAATGTTGTTCCTCGAGCGGCGAACCCTTTCCTTTTATCCTCCTTCAACAAAGCCATGTGGTCAAGGATCCAAGCTGACTTTTCAAAATGTGTGTAATTAGTAACCATGTACGCCCGTACGCCTTGTCGGCGTCATGTCATATTGACACACGCCTTGAAAGCCTTTCTCTTCAGCCACACGCGCCCTGACTAAACCCCCGCCTGCATCCGAGTGCGCAGTGCGGGATTCGGAAACGGTGCTCGGCTAGGATCGGGGTGCCCAATACGGTAAATCGCCAACGAGTGAGAGAGCCGTTCAGCTTCGGCTTTGTCAGACCTCAGGTCAAAGGGCGCGATCGGGATTACAAATTTTCATTGAGAGTGGTGAGGAGGAATACTGATTGGATGGCGGACCGAACGATGAGTAAGAAGAACATGGAGCGCAAAATTTCGGCTGCCTTGATGTCATGATGCATCGGGCCAGGGGTAGCGAGAAATTCTTTTCCGTGATTCGAGAAGAATCGACAGGTTTTGAGGAGTTTGGTGGGCGGTAGAATATTGGAGATGTTTCGAAAAAGAGGTTCTGGTGTGTCATTCGTGAAGATTTTCTCAGGTAGCGGGGATAAATTTTAAAGGCTGGAAACGGATGCGGATATTAATTTTCTAAATTTAGGTTCTTGGGAAAATTTGGAGAGCCCGAGATACTTCGTGAAAGCGGAGGGTTTTTGGGCCTACAGAGGCAAATGGGAGAGTAGGATTTCAAGATGCTTGCCACGTGCAGAGAGGCAAAGAACAATTTCGAGCCTTGAGGATGGAATTTTGGGAGCACGCAATTCTCTTCGATATCGTCGAAGAAACAAGACTCCACAACAAAGCATGCCCGCCCGCCTATGTGGGCTTGCGATTTGCACAAGAATGGCATTCTACGCGAAGTCGCCAGACTTTGAAGAGCTGTCGCTGCTTGGTATTCGTATCCCAAGGAAGTCAGTCGGCAGCGATCTGATCTGTCCTGTCATCTAGTATCCTCGGCCTCCTCGTCAACTCGATGGCTGAATGACAAAAATGTTTCATTGAACAGTGGTAGCGCTAATGAAACGCCTCGCCGTAAGTAAAAGTGAATGATCAGCTAGGAGCAATCGGTCTGAGAGTGGGAGTCCGAATTTTGGGGACCGGTTATTGGTGTGTTGATGGTCGCCGGGTGACTGAAAAATCTGGGTGATTATTGGAGACGGCCGCTCTAATGATCTCGAGAGAAAACTTACAGGTATTTTATAAGAAAATATGCTGGCGGTTTGCTTCATGCAGTCAGACTAAAAGGTAATTCGGAAGAGCTACCGCAGAGCGGCATCTGAGTAAGGTCTGCTGATGACTTCTCCGCTCGAGAGACTCAAGCTGGACGTGGAGAAACCACCGGGTTGCCCTTGACCGTTGGTGTCACTCTTACCCGAATGCACCAAATTTGGCGCTCAGAGAAAGGATGGAAAAGAATGATGCCAGACAAATTAAAGACTTTCCAGTAGAGCTTGTTGACGGTCCATCTTCACCTTGATCATGAGGACTTCAGGATCAACACCGATTTCGTTTCCCTGTTTCCTGGATACCTCGAGTCCGTGCGATATCAACAAGGAATCAATTGAGGCAAAAGTGACGAATATGCAAGCCACGAACCTACTCTAATTATCGGACGAGTGCTGAAACACAATCTCCGCATGGATGACGAGCCCCTTGGAAGCCATATGGGAGGATTAATTAGCGGAAGGCTTGATTCTGATTACATTCGGAGCTCGATATCGTGGATCAGGTGGGGATTACGTGTTGAGGACTGAGTCATGAAAGGTGATAAGTGTTCCGGAGGAGGCTTGAGCTGATGATGAGTGCTCAAGATGGATCCTGTCCACAGATCCATCTTTTTCGAGGCTTGAACGTACGTATGCAGTGACAAGTGGGGTTTTCAAGCAATGGGGGTGGGGTGGATTGTGGTTTCGACCCCTCATCGACATGCCAGACCAGACAGAAAATTGCAGTCATTGGTTACCATCAGAGCTATCTGCCGTTCTCCTTGAACAAAATGAGGTAGGGTGATGAGGATCCAAGCCACAGAATCAACAAGCAGCGCGGCCGTTTCGAAGTGACTTAGCAGCAGATGTGGGGTGAACTTTGACAGCTATCGGCGGCCCACCCCAGGACTGAGCTTCTCACTTCAACTTGCGGTGTCTGCTTTACATGCTCCCATTGAACACTGAAATATATTTAGAATTATCCCCACAAGGCCCGTGAGGAAAAAGCGGGCTTTCCTAGAGGCGATCAGGAGAGGAGTTTCAGTGCACTGACTGTGAAATCAGGTCTGCAAATGCGCAGAATAGAGTCGGAGATATGGCATCGATGCCACTGAGCATGGAATGCCGTATGAACGAGATTTCAGAGGATCAAAGGCTTCGCAATTCACATCAATAACATGAATCCACACACCCACTTGGTGTTGTGAGCTTCGTGGCCTCAGATCGTGATTCGTGATGGCCCGATGGTGACCAGCAGACACGACTGTGCAAGGCGTGGCGCCGCAAAAATCTGATGCGAAGGAGCTTTCTCTTCGATCACGGGATGTCATCGAGGGCCAAGAAGGTCACCATCGTGGTGTCGAAATTCTGAATTTGTCGCAGGATAGAGGGAGGAGGTTGAGGGCGGCTTGTGCGGGTGTTGTGAGTGGCTCGCTTAGCCTGCTTCCTTAGTCATTAGCGTAATGCCCCTGGCTGTAACCAAATTCTGACACGCCGCCAGCCTCACCATGTTTCCAAGTTCGTCTCGGACGTCGCGCGCACTGGCTACTCTGCCACACCCACGACCCCACCGCCCGCTGACGACTCCTCCACTCACTCTCACAGTTGCGGCTCGACGTTGCTTTCCTTACCCAGGCCACGCAGCTCCATCCACTTGATGAGCCAGTCAAAATGCCAAGGTGGACGACGGCCGTTTTGCCTTCTTCCCGCGATCCCTGCTCCCACTCGTGCGCGAGGGGCTTGGCGAGAAATCCCGAACACCTCCAGGATAGACGACATCTCGTCTGTCTCATGGTCTCCCACTTCCCTTGAATTGCCCTCGTTTCATTCATGCTCTCGCTGGACTCTATCAGAATTTAGCCTTCTGGACTCGATGGTCGAGGCCGTTGGACTGTGCCCAGCCTAATTCAGCGGGTGCATACGACAAAATCTGTCTGGGATTCGGGAAAGGTCACGCCAGTTTAGCCATGGCTCGTATCAAATTTTTCATTTCGGTTTGAGGTCAATGTGATCTCCTTTCTGCCCTCTTTTTCTGGTATGAACGCATGATGCACTGACCCAAAAGTTTCTAGTTAGGGCTTCGTCTGCCATGCTTCCTTCTGCTTCTATTCTTACCTCCTCTTCCTTTCTGTATCCATTCTTCACTCTCCTTCATTGACTGGGTCTGGAAACAAAACATTATCAGGTGCCTTCCCCCTTCGATTCTTGGGCAGGCCCCTTCCTCATACATTCTCTTCTTGCCTGGCCTTTCATTCTTTCGTTGCCTATCGGCAAGAACGACCAACACTCTTTCAATCTTGGATAAAACTACCGCTGGCCGGATACTTAACCTGCTAATTTATCATCGTCCTCGACCTCGACCTCTTTTCTCAACCGCCAACATGTTTGCATTAGCGGCTTCTCTTCTGTTTATTAGCCAGGTGGTTTCTGCTGGGGTCCTCAGCGATGTGTCTTCACAACTACTTCGAAGGGAGGAATCGATGGAGCAAAAGGTGCGAAGATACGTGGACGGTCGGATCGTTGAACCGATAGAACGGAGGCAAATGCCATCAGGCACTGGAGCAGTCAACGTTACTGCATGGAATGCGCAGACTGCGGCGGCGTGCACAACCGAGTTGGAGGCTTTGAACGGTGTTACGAGCAATCCCTCTGGCCTGGCTGTCTGCTACAATCTGCCGTTCTTGGACAACTCGACTGGATTCTTCGAGGCCGACCTCCGAATATACATGATCTCAGCGCCGACTGGAGGTTTTGCGAATATTGCGAGTTCAAATGTGCAAGTGGGACTGGCATATGATGGAGCAACAGTATCTGCTGTCAACGCATCATCGCTGAAGCGAAGACAAGATGAGACAGGAACTTCTATGATTTCGTGGCCAAGAGATGAGAATGGACTGCAAAAGCGAGTGACGACTCCGACGCTGGTGCAATCATATGCCTTTGTTGGACAAATCAACAAAGACTTGTTGACGACCCCATTGGGAACGTAAGTACAATGTCTTTGTCGCCATTATTCAAAGCTGACATATTTAGTGCCGCACTGCAGAAGGTTCTCGTCCCAACCGTCACACTGACAGGCCAAGAACCAAGCGGCCAAATGGTGAATACAACACTCTCCTCGGACCAAGCAACTTTCGTATCTGGTTTCTTCGCCACCGTTGTCACACCTACAAAATCCCGCCTCCAACCACCAATCCAAACCCTTGTCGTACCATCAGGCTCACCATTCGTCTTGCCCGGATTGAAAATCTTGATCTTCCCAATCGGAGCAATCATCACAGGCGTCTGGACACTATTATTTATTGCGACCATCGCATACGGCACCATCGGACGAATGCAATTCCGCGAACATTATCGAAGGAGAGCAGCACGAGCCAACAAGGCCGATATGGTGCGCATTTAGACTTGTTAGGATAGATCAACACACTTCTTTTCGTTATACCCCATAGAATTTTGTCAGTAATCGGTTTGGCAGCAGCAGAAATGTGAGGAGATTCGGGCTTGTTAGTAACTGGGAGGACAGAGCTGTATTTAGGAATTGAACTGGACCAAAGAAAGGCTGACTGGGAAAGAGCTTGCATATTTAGATTTATGGAGCATTCCACCTCCTCCTTGACGGAGTCTTAACTGTATACATCCGCTTCTCACAATAAACAAAAGATCCATCCAATCTACCAACCTGTACCTTCTCTCTCGTCTGTTTCCATTTCTTAAGTGACTCCACCTTGACTTCCAAAACTTCAACTTGACCTTGACATTGACGTCTTCCCTGATTTCAAATTGACGAAATTTGAGGATATATCCGCGTCTGCTATTGGCCAGGGAATGTGTCGCATGCGGCCTTCTATTCTTAGCAGGCTTCGCCGTTTCAGCGTCAACCGGCAGCAACAGGGATGCGCAGCCCCTCCGGAGCGACGGAATCTTTCCACAACACCACGACAGCATGCTTCTCTCCGTCATAACGAACGCGACAACTCTTCTCGCCACGTAGTCGTGATCTTGAAGTGGATTGCTAATTTGC
>Ga0302221_10000622_pt1 | contig 25100 bp, 4 predicted proteins | sample II_Palsa_E2_1_FD_193517 | JGI IMG/M metagenome (GOLD analysis project Ga0302221, IMG submission 193517) | Peat permafrost microbial communities from Stordalen Mire near Abisko, Sweden - II_Palsa_E2_1 | ecosystem: Environmental > Terrestrial > Soil > Palsa > Peat permafrost | place: Sweden... | reverse complement strand
GATATATCACATGATTGTCACATGAATTATTAGCCCTATACTTTTTACACTAGGCAACACCCGAAATGGAAGAGTTACTTGCCAGCTCTGCAGTATCACGTCAACTCACTATGGAAGTGGCTTAGAACTCCCGGACGTCCTCTTATACGATCAACCCCAATTTGGTTATTCCTGATTCCCAACCACGCAGTGCTCCCAATAGGTGGGCGGACTTAGGTGGGCTTTGGACTTTTGGACCAGGCTTAAGAACGATTATAATACTTCTTATACTATAGATATATACAAGCAAAAAAAGAGCAAATTAAAGAAGAAATAGAAAAAGAGGAAGTTGAACAAGTTACAAGTAAGTCTTTTATAATTTAATTTAATTTAATATTAATTTATTAATATATATTTAAATTTATTAATGTGGAGAAAAGTCCGAAAAACTATTATTAGTCTTAAATATAACTAAGAAAATCGACGGCTATTTAAAGCCCAAATTAAAGCCTTTAATATAGAAAAGGCTTACATTTTATAGCTAAGTAAAAAAAACAATTTAATTATATTAAAATAAAAACTAATTGTCGGTGCATTTGCATTCACTAGTTTTAGGTCACGTGACCTTATGTCATGTGACAGCGCTAGTCCAAATCAGGTAGCCGAGGAAGTATATCCTACACTATAGTGTTAAATATCCTTCCTTTGGAATTAATTATTTACCTACCAACACAAATAGCATTTTACAAATACGTGACAGTGCTTCGCGTTTTGGGTGGACCGACACTAATTAGTAGACGTACAGATTAAAAGGACAATAATAACGTGCGCACTAGACGGCCTACAATCCTATACAAAATTTTGACTTGTGTCGCGATTTAATAACATCGATATAATATATAATACCTTACTAGACAGTTTGCGGTTTTAAGGATCACTCGTGCTGCTTCGTACTCTACAATAATATATTAAGTACCCTACTAGACAGTTTGCAGTCTTAAGATTAGTTGTATTATTTTAATTCGATTCTTACTTTTACGAAAACCTACAACTTAAACAACGCCTTAAGTCGATTCCTACCCTATAAACCTACAATTTAAACGACCCCTCAAATCGATCCCTCTTACCTCTACAAAAATATTACAATTTGGTCAACCTCTTAAATCGATTTACCTTCGACCCGATTCTTACCTTACCTTTACCCTTTACATACTTACCTCTACAAACTCGAAAGCTAGCACTTGACTGCTAAATAGAGCTAACACTTGACTATTAAAAACAAAGCTAAGAACTAAGAATACTCGGGAATATTAACGTCTTTAAGAGAGTTACTAATAAACTATAAAGCGCTTAAGATTTACTAATTGCAGTTGAATATTTTGCTAAAGCATACTTAGTCCTTGTTATATATCCTTTTAAACCTCTTAAGAGTACTGTGACTTAGTGTAAACATAATAGCACAGGATAATACTTCTTTCTTTTAAGGACAAAGAGAGAGCGTGATACTAGTTAACGCAAAAGAAGACTAAGACAAATTAGCCTAGAAATAAATGGACCTTATTAAAAACCTTAAAGAAGCAACTAACGCTTAACTTAAGGAATACACTCAAATAAAAATATAAATCTATGAAATAAAGGCTATTTGTGACTTTACTTTATAGAATTAATTTCGGGCAAATTTTAAGGACTTTACGCTAGAGATATTTGTTAAGCTTAGTGTTTTTACCCTACAATTATTGCGTATTTGCTTATAGTGTAGTGGCGTATAAGTATTAAACAATAGCAAAAACCTTAGCATGCAAAGTATATTTATAAAAGTCCTCGAGGAAGATAAGCAACACAAATAAACTTAAAAGGATGTCAATTAAGCTAGCTTAAACCTTAGCAAGTATACGATTACTTTAGTATTTATTATAGCTAAGCGCAACCTTCGGCCTGATATAAAGGCTAAAATAGCTGGATACGCCTCCCTGTAAACCATGCTATACCTGCAAATGCTATACTTGCTATACCCCAGTCTCCTATTCTATAACAACCTTCGCCTACGCCTTTAACACCTACACCTGCACCTGCTCCTACTAATATAACTATAACTAGACTTATTTTATAGCCTATTCCGCAACCTGTTTTACAGCCCCTTAAAATTGCATCTATTAAACCTATATTTACTCTTGCTACTAATATTAGTACTATTTTACTACTACTATAGCCGACTATTACTAATTTTATACCAACAAATGCTACAAACCTTATACTACTATACTAAACCTAGTAATATTAACAATACTAACCTTAACAAAACATTGGTATAAAGCTTATAGCAAAAGTAGCGAAAATTTATATTAACAAATAGAAGTATAATAGTACTAATAGTAGTTTTAACTATAAACTTACTATTTTCTTAGATATTTGCAACCGCGTAGAGCTAGAGGACAACTACTTGCGGTTACATGCCCTTTTTACAATGCTTAAAGGTCTAGCTTTAGACTATTTTTACAACGCTAAGCTCTCACAACGCACTTATCTAGAGGCTTGTGACAATATTCGCAGTTTCTTTGAAGGCCTTAGCTATTATAAGCGTAACCTCGACCAATAGAACGCTATAGCTTTAGCATCAATTACTACAAAGAACCCTAGGAAGTCGACTTATAAGAATGTACAGTTATTAGTTAATAACTTACGCCAATTACAATATAGACTATCCCCTGCTTTATAGTTAACTAAATTCCTTTACAATAAGATTATCACCTTATGCTAAGGATTACTTGCTTGTCGATACGCAATATCCGACCCTTTAAACGATTTAGCACAACTTATTAACAAGCTATAGTCTTTAATTACATTATATAAGAAGGAATAAGATACTAATACTAAAGCTTTCTTTATAGACCGCCGTTATTACAAAAACCGCCAGCAAAGACAAGGAGGGTATTAAGGCTATAAGTATAATTCTAACTATAATAGGTAGCGTAACACTTGTTTTATATGCAAGAAACCCGATTACTATTTATAGAAGCATATGCTAGAGGAACAAGAGGCAGAAAAGACCCGATTTAAGGCTAAGAACCTTACTCGATTCCCTAATAAGGCTTATAACTCCCGCGACTTCGACAAACGCTTTAGTAAAGCTTATTTATAGCATGTGGCCGAAATCGAGGGTAAAGACTATATAAGTAAGGACGAATTAGGTGACGCTTTTGAGGCTCTTTTAGCGGATATAGGTGAAGAAGAAGAGTAATACTTAAATTCTTATTTCACTTTAGTTAAGGTTCTCTTAACTAAATTATCAATTCCTTATATTATTGTTTTATATGCAAAAACTTTGGTTAATAACCTCAATAATTAGGCACTTATACATTAACTCACAACTCGGTTACCCTCCGAACCAAAGGACAATCTTACAAATAACTTCACTACCGGGGATATATCCAAGTATAGCTCTAACTACTTTTATAGAATTGTTATTAATACTAGAGCATCAAAATACTCCACTGCCGGATATGGACAATTCTAGGCTTTATAGTGTACTTATAGCAATATTACACTAGATAAAAGCATTAAAAGAATAGTTAAGGTATAGTTTAGCATTAGAACCTCTTTATCAATTAGATCTACTTTAGTAGAAACACTAGTAAGCCAAGTATAGTTTCATATTATAATGTTAATAACACCTTTCCTATTAAGTTTAGCAGATATAGAAAAGCTAAGAGTCTATTTTAATAACCTCTCTAATATCATCGTCACTTTAAAGGGAGACGTACTAGTAATACAATGCTTTAAGCATTTATTCCTGCTTTGGAACACCTTATTATAGTTGTTTATTGCAGAGTCTTTTGACTATAACCCTTGCTTTTTAACTAATGTTAAATTGCAATAATTACATTATAAGTTCGGTCATCTATCGGTTACTAGGCTATAAAAGGTCTTAGAACAATTAAGGCATAATGTCGATAAGTCTATACTAGAATACTTTACTAAATACTGCAATTACTACTAGAATTATAAGCAATTACTAGGTCGATTTAAGTTTAACTTCAAGGATAATATCGATTTTAACTACTCTATTATCGTTAATGTGTTTTACATTAATGGTAAACCTATCCTTTATATAATCGACAAAGGAACCCGATACTAGGCTAGTAAATAGCTCTAGAACATTAGCGCTAAGCACGCTTAAGATACCCTTAAAATGTACTAAATCGACACATACTTAGGCCCCCTTAACCAAATCATAGCTAATGCTAGTAAAAACTTTATTAGCAAAGAATTTGACTAGTATGCAAATGCTATAAGTACAAAAGTCAAAATTGTACTTATTAAGGCTTACAATTTTGTAGGTATTGTTAAATGTTACTATAAACTAATACGCTAAGCATATTTTATTATTGTTAATAAAATACCTAATATTAGCAAGGATATAGCCTTGCAAATAGCCTTTAAAGCTATTAATAATACAGCAAGACTTGATAGCATTATATTAATGCTTTTAGTATATAGTGCTTACCCACAAATCACTAAACACGACCCTCCTTCGCTATTAGTTACTTAGCGAGCTTTTGCAATCAAGAAAGCTATAGCTAAAGTGCAAAAGTTACAGGCTAAACACTAAGTTAATAATGCCCTTAACATGCGCAATAGCCTAAATACCCTCGACATCCACAAATTAGCTTTGAATTCCGATGTTTTAGTTTAAAGAGAGCCAAGTGCTTGGAAAGGACCCTATAAACTAGTAGCTATAAATGGAGAATTATATACATTTGCGCTCCCTTATAGCAATACAACTTTTCGCGCAACCTTTATCAAACTATACCTTACCCCAACTACGCAAATCGAAGGTATTAAGGTGGAAAATGCAAACAAAGAACTTATAGATATAAAACTTACTAATAAACCTATGCCTATGTTAATAAAGCGTGGCAAAGGACGACTTTGCAAGAACCCCAACATTATAGTATTCTTGTAAGACGACCAATACTAAGCTTCCTGCTAATTAGAGGTCTTAGGATTACTAAAAAAGGGCATCTTTGAAATTATGACAAAATCGGAAGTTCTAAGAGGTTCCCGCATCTTCAATTCTAGGTTTGTTAATAAAGTAAAGAATAAGGGCACTAAAAATGAACGCAAGAAGTTAAGACTTGTTGTTTAAGCCTATAACAATAATGAGAAACGCATTATATTAACCTAATTACTAACTATTTAGCGCATTAGCTAGAGGATTATACTCTATATTGCTGCAATAATAGGTGATACAACAAGATTGTACTTATAAGACATTTTATAGGCGTATATATAGTTAATAATTGCATTAAACCGCAATTTTTACATTAAACCCCCTTAGGAGCTCGCATAGCAACTAAACATTAAACAAAGCTCTATTTTACAGGTTATTAAACCCTTATATAGTATACTAGAAGCTAGAAATTACTAGTATAACACTTATTACTCCTATTATATCAAGAAGCTCGCAATAGACTAGTTTATATACAATCCTTGCTTATTATATAGCAATTAACCCTTTAGTGTTATTAGACTATAAACCGATAATATGCTATTTATAACAAATACCCAATTCGCTAAACAAGAGCAATTACAACTGCAAAAAGCTAAGTTCTTAGCTAAAGAACAAGAGCAACTTACTACTATCTACAACCTTAAATTTAATAGTAGCATTATACATCTTAAGAGCAATAGTAGCATTACCCTTACGCAAGAACGACAATGCAAAAACCTCAAGCTTATATGCAGTAAAAATGCAACTACAACTAGTAGCAGGGGTACTATACGCCAAAACCTCTTTACAAAGGACTAATGTATCGCTTAGCGCACTAGAGGAGCATATATTGCATCTATTTGCCAACTAGAAGCCGCATACAACCTCTTAGCCGCTGCCCGAGTAGTAAAACTAACTAAAAACAAGAAAGATGTAAAAGCTCTTAATAAACGCATCTAATATCAAATTGAAAACGCTACTAAAGGATTGCGCTTTGTTAAGCTAGAAAAGGACTCTTTACAATTACTCGTTTTTACAAATGCTTTTGTTGGTATAGCCAGGTAATCCGAATGTGTGACATATAATAGTACCTTAAAAGTAATATATTTAATAAGTCTATAATGTGTGCCCCTTGTTAAATAAGGGCTACTACGTATATATAATAAGCATAAGAAGTAAAACAGTATATGTAAAGCAAGTGCCGATTTGTATAAGTTATATATAGCCCAAATAAGCTAAGTATAACTATACAAGTCGTGTATATCCCACTTACAAATTAAAGTAAGATATATTAAATGCATTAGGCCTGCGCGTATAAAGGATTTAAACTAGGGTCCGAAAAGCAAGCCCGCTAAAACCCGAAAGTAAAATCAAGAATAGGGCCGGCAATTAAGCTATATAAGAATAGAAGTAAATGCAATACTAGGGGTAAATGCAATATATATTCTAATACTAGCAACCTTTTCTTCTTGTACGAAACGCACTCGAATTAAATGTAAACTGTTCCCGAATAATTATAAAACAAGCAAGGTAAAACTAGTATTAAGTTATAAAACAAGTATTGTGGCGGGGCGCCAAGGAGACTGTTAAATTCTGTCGATTTTGGAGGTTTTCAAAGGTTCTCTACTAGTGCTACACGTGACTAGAATGGAGGTATAATTGCTAGGTTTTTGTAGCTAGACACGCATTACTCTTAATCATTTATACATGTACACACCTCACTTAATAATCGTTTATTCGTCGCTTGTTTTGCGTATTGCTTTTATAATTACACTTAGTTCTTGCATGCTTTAGTCCTTTCTTTTGTTATTGCTTTATATCTATATACGCGTTTACTTGTTACTTGCTTAATATCCGAGAAACGTTCTTGTAAAACCTTTTCTTTTAGCTAAGGTTTGCCCCTTTATATGTTTTTAGTAAGCAATATAAGGAGATCGAACGCAGTTAAGGGAAGCTCTTATTAATCGTATAACTTAAGGTTCTTGTAAAGCAAAGCTTAAAGGTCTATAAAGTGAGTCGTGTATTAAGGTATCTTTATTTTATTAGGTGGCTAGTTAGCTTATTTTTATTATTATTATTCTAGTTAATTTATTTTAGCTAGTTAGTTTGCTTATATAATCTAATTTCCGAACGATTCTTGCTAATATAAAGCTAAAATAGCCACAAAGCAGCTTATTAGCTTAATTAGGAATAGCTTTAGCTAAGCTTAACTTAAGGGGGATGAAAATGCAATAAAAGGAGGTAGCTAAGATAAAACGGAGGAACTATAAGATAAAGCTATATTAAAGAGGAGTTTTAGCACTTTTAAACGAGCTTATATTATCGATTTGCGTTTTATTTTTAACTATTTTATTACTAATAATAAGAAAGCTACTAACTTTAGTTCGAAGTCTAGATTGTAAAAACACTAGACAAGAGTCCTCGTGCAATAAAAGCTATATAAAAGTATATAAGATATACAAGAAAAACCAAAAACGAGTAAAGTATAAACACAAGACTAGCAAGAATTAAAAATACAAAAAACTAAAAATATATAAACACGAAATAGCTATAAAGCTATAATATAAATAAAAGGATAATATTATAAAGGGGGTTATAATCCTTTAAAGGGATATAGCAGTTAAGAGGAAGAAAAGAGAAAAGAAGCTATAAGTATAGCTAAAAGCAAAAAAAACAAGAATAAAACAGTATAAGCGATCGAGATAGCAAAAAACGAGCTTTAAAGGACTTATTAAAACGTTTATTACTTATTTTAACTAAAAACATTACTCGATTAACCTCTAAATTAAGTATAGCAATTGCTAATTCCCCTTATAATTTGCTAGCATAGCAACTTACGCCTTAATTTATATCCTTAGAAAACGAGCTTACTATTTTAATGCTAAATACGAGTATAATAAAGGATAACAAATACATATTAGTTCTTAAACTACACCTTCTTTTGCTTAAAGTATAAAGAGCCTTATAATTTAAAGGTAATAACATCTTTACTTTTTTAGAGTAATATACTAATATATGCGAGGACTATTAAGTCTTTATAACTACAAAAAGAGAGCATATTATTAAATATATCTTACTATTATATAAAGACTAAGTTAAAGCTATGCCGGAATATTATATTAATAGCTTTAACAAGTATAATAAAGCTAAGTTTTAAGCGGCTTTAAAGAAAGAGTATAAAGAGTATAACTAAAAGACCTTTAAAATTAGTTATAATTTCCTCAATCGAATTATTGCCTAGTCTTAAAGAGGGCATATTACTACTAAGACCTTCGTCGACTTATTTTATAAAGTATCGACTAAACTAGTAAAAAGAAAGGAATTAGATAGCAATTACTAGTGCTAAGAGTTTATAAAGGGTCTTCCTTCTTAAGTTAAAGACTAAATCTTTAAAGACTTTAACTATAAGCTTATAAATATATTAACTTATAATTATAGTAAAATGCATAAAATTGCTATATTTGCGTATAAGTATAAGGAGAAAAGACACAAGTATAACGAGGCTAACGACTTAAAATACTTTTAGCTACGCTAAAAACACTTTAATATAATTATATAAGATATAATACTTGCAACAAATAATAAATATGCCCTTCCTTTACCTTTAATTATACTTATATTAGCAAAGGAACCTATTAAAGCTAATAAAGTGTCGAAGGTTTTTATTCTTAAGACAATAAAGCTTAAAAAACCGGCTAATAAAATCGATTAACTAATAAAGGAATTGCAAAAATTGTCGATTTTATCTATTATTTAAAAGGATTTGCAAAAGGCTATTAATGCTTCGATTACTACTATTACTAACAAGATTTAATTTATACTTTTTACAATTAATAACCTAAGAGACACTTAAGCATTTAAAGGTTACTATAATAAAGGGGGTTTTAATAAACGCAATTAAGGTCGAGGTAATTATTATAATAAAAGAAGAAGGGGAGCATTTACATCGACTAATAATAATTGCCCTTACCCGGATTTTTAGCAAAATATAGCTTAAATTAATACTATATTCTAGTTATTTGACAAGAACTATTTAAAGTATTTTAGAAGGGATCGAGATAATATTATAAATCTTAATTATAATTATATACACTTAAATAACTATCTATTAATATAAGAGCTAATTAACTTTAAGTGTATTTATAAAGATGGCTACAACTAGTATAAAGGAAAATAGGACCTTAATTGCCCTTTTATACCTTTTATTTTACGGAATAATTAGCGTTAATTTAACTAGATTAAGACTTAGCTTTAAAGAGGAAAGTATAATTATAATATGTTAATGCGACTTGCAAATGCTTAATAACTATAAAATAATATTTAGCTTAGCAATTATAAAAGAAACAAGTTTTAAGCCCCTTTTACACTTAGTAATTCGTATAAGAGCAAAGAGATTTTGCGTCGAGACACAAACAATATTCTTATTATTAAAAGCAATTGCGTGGATATTATAAATAAGGATAGCATCTTTATTAATAATATATATAAAGATATAATATATCTTATATTATTTGTTAATATTATAAGATTTTTAAAAGCAAAGGGAAAAGGACTATAAACTACTCGGGATATTATAAAGTAACAAGCTTAAGTAAAAGAAAAGCTCTTATAAGCTAAAAGCCAAAGATTTGCTATATTAGGAATTAAAAAGGATATTAAACCCTTATAAGATATAAACTTTAACTTAGCTTCTAATAAAGAACTAAAACTAGTTAATACTTTATAAGAAGAGCTTATTCTATAATCGAAGAAAGCAACTATTTTGCTTCCGCGTACGCAAAAAGGGGTAAAAATGATTATAGACGCTCTTAAAACTCCCGATCTTATAGCTACGATTTAGCACTAATAAGTAAAGGATAACTAAGCTTATATAATAATCTTAAAAATAAGAAATGCAATAGTTATGCATATAGCTAAGGAAATTAAGAAAATAATTAAAATAATTGCTATAGCTAATAGACTAAAACGCATAATATAAAATATAACTTAGCCGGCTTAAGTAACTAGTTATATGCTTTAAAGAAATATAGCTATATTTAATTTTAGGACTTTTATCTCGAAGAAGAGCATTATTATATCCCCTTAACTTCGATTCTTATTATATAGCCTTAGCAAAGAAACGGAATATTATAGTATGCTAAATATTAAAGCTAAATGTAATATCTTATTTATAAAGATAGCTAAAAACTTAAGTTACATTATTTATAGCGTTAATACCTTTATTATATCTATAGTTATAAGAGACTAATTCGGTTTTACTAGCGTAGCTAAGATTAAGATTAAGGTTATAAAAGGGGTTAATTATAAGGACATGTTCTTCTTAATCGATAACTCTCTTAAGACTTTGCTAAGGATACTATTTATTAGCAAGATAAAAATAGCTATAAATTATAAAGATAATAGTTTATAAGATAATACGTTTATTAACTTAAAAGATTCGAAAAATGCTTATATAATTATAATTGTTCCGCTATTAAAGAGCGTCTTTAAAAGGAGGGTTTAGTTCCGGCAAGATCTTTAGCTTAAAATCGAGGAAGTAAACTCGAGTAATAAGGATAAAGAAAAGGAAAACTAAGGCTTAATACTTTAGCCGGAGAGAGTATTAAGAGAGTAAAGGTTATTTTAGGGTTTTTAGAGGAGTTTTATAATTCTAGGACTAGCGTTATTAATTTTTTAGATATAAGAGCTATAAAAGGCGCCTTTATTTTAGCGCTTATAAAGCACTTCCCGGATATAACACAAAAACAAGTAATAAATATTTTAAACACTAATATTCTAAATGCTAAAGTAAAATTATACTATTTAATACTAGCTAGTTTTATTTTTAAAGCTAAGAATAAAGGACTAAAGTTTTTAGAGTTTTTATAGTTTTTTAATAAATTAAAGGGGGTATTACTATACTTAAAAGACGAAGATAAGAGCAAGAAAATCTTATATACAAGTATGCTAAAATAAGTAAAATTGGAGAAAATGGCTATTATATTATAAGACCTTATAAGCGTGCCCTTTGCGCTCTTAGTAGACGGTGTTTATAAACTAAAAGCTAAGAAAGTATAGCTAATTAATAAGAATAATAAAACAAGAAAAGGACTTAAAGGACAATCTAATTAATACAAGTAATTTAAAGCACAAGATACCCCGCAAGAGCAAGTAAGCAAATACTAGGACTACTTACTCTTACGCTTTATTATAATACTAAGAGGCTTGCGTCTTACACTAAAACGACTAGTATAACTAAATACTAGAGACTAGCTTTAAAAGAAGGAAAGGGCTATATTTGAAGAATTGATAATTAACTACAAAAGTGCTATTGCATTCGACTAAAAAGAAGTAAAAAAGATTTATAAAGATATTAGCCCCCTTATTCTTATTAAGATAATACCGCATAAAGCTTAGCAAGAAAAGAACTTCCTTTACTTTAAAGCTTTAATACTAATAATAGTAAAAATGCTATTAGAATACTTAAACTAAAGAGTATTAGAAAAATGCAATAAACTTTATAAAAACCCTTAGTTCTTAGTTACTAAGAAACTAGCTAGCACTTATAAACTTATTAACGCGGCAATAAAGATGAATTTTATTACTTTACAAGATGCTAATATACCTTTATTAATAAACGAGTTCTTAAAAGAATTTGCTAGATATTAATATACTTCCTTAATCGATTTCTTCTTTAAATATAATTAGCTTACCTTAAATGTTAAAAGCAAGGATATAACAGCTTTTATAACCCCTTTTAGCTTACTTAAAATAACTACTCTATTGCAAAGAGCTACCAATTTAATAGCCTAATTTATACAAGTAATAATAATAATTTTAAAAGACCTATTTCTAGCTATAGCTATGCTATTTATCGATAATATTAGGGTAAAAGGGCCATATACCGACTATAGTAAAGAATTAAAGCTTTTTAGGGTTTATTAATTTATATTCGAGCATTTGCAAAACCTAAATAAAGCCTTAAATCGGATTAAACGAGCTAAAGCTTCCATTAAACCTAAATCACAATTTTACTACAATAGCATAAGTATTATAAGTTTCGTATATAGTTTTAAAAGAAAAAGCCTTACTACTACTAAAGTTAATAAGATCTTAAATTAGCGCTAATATAATAATATTATAAAGGCTAAAGCATTCTTAAGAATTTGCGTATATTATAAAATTTAAATTAAAGCATATATTATAATAGCTAAACCAATTTATCGACTACTTAAGAAAGGAGAGCCCTTCTTATAAAAGGAGGAATAGATTAAGGCAATATAGACTCTTTAAGAAAAACTTACTACTACGCTATTGCTTTATAAGCTATATTATAACCTAGCAAAGCTATAAAGACTTATTATCTTAGCTATAAACGCTAGTTTATTCGGATAAAGAGCAATTTTAAGCTAATATAATAATAAAGGACGCAAGAAAGTTACTTAGTATAAATTAAAAATGTAAAACTAGGCTAAACGAGGCTATAATGCTATTAAGAGAGAATATAAAAGGGTTTTTAAAGCTTTGCAAAAACTGCAATTTTAGCTATATAATATTTATTTTATCTTAAAAATAAACGCTAATACGCTTATTACTTAGCTAAATTAGGCAGCTATTAACCTTTTTAAAGCTTTAATTACGCGCTAGCTTACTTAAATTAAGCTATTCGACTTCGAGGTACGCTATATAAAGGGTAAGAAGCATATTATAGCCGATAGACTATCCCGGCACCCCTATTATAAAGATAATTCGGAAAATAACTTAAATATCGATAAATTTATTGCATTAAAGCTTAATATAATCGAAATTTAACTAATTACTAAAAGCGCAAAAATAATAAAGCGTCGCAATACTAAATATAATGCGCAATTTAATTAACTAAAGCCTCGCTTAGCTAAAACTTACAAGTTAAAGCCTTACTTTAAAAGCGAGCTTTATTTTTTAAGCCGCCCTTAAAAGGGGAATTCCCCCTTTTAAAGCAGCTTTACATTTTAAGCACTTAAGCGAAAAGCTATTTAAAGCCACGTAACTAATAACTACAATATTACGCATTAATTTATATTAGTACTCTAAAACGCGACTAATAGTTTTATATTAATTAATCCGCTTAATAAGAGCTATTTAAAGCGATTTTAAGCAATTGCAAAGTATTTAACTATATTAGCTAAGCTTAAAGGCATATTTAAAGGCAAATTCTATAAACTAAAGAAAGAAGCACTAAATTATAGCATACGCGACAAGCAATTATAAAAGAACAAGTATAAAACGTACTTCTTGCGTTTAATTCTTAATAATCTAGCCTAAAAATCAAAGGTTATAAAAGAGTTATATAATAAAACTAGCTATTTAAGCCGGGAGACTACTTTTACAAGGCTAGTATACAAATATTATTAAGAGGGTTCTTATAATAATGTCCGCAAGTATTGCAATTCTTGCAAAGTGTATTAATATAAGTACAAGTAACGACAAGAAGAAGCCTTATTTCTTACAAAAGCTACTCCTCTTTTTTATTATATCGGCATAGATATTATAAAGCTACCCGAATGCAAAGGCTATAATTGTTTAATAGTAGCTAAAGATAACTTCTTTAAATATCTAAAAGCTAAACTTATAAAGAATCCTACTAGCAAGAAGATTGTAAAGTTTATTTAAACTAAAGTAATCTATTAGTATAATTTATTTAAAAAACTTAAGGTCGATAATAGTGCTAAATTTAAAGGTTTTATAATTAAAGAGCTTTAAAAGCTAAGGATTTGTAAGATTATAATCTTTGCATATAATACTAAAGCTAATAAAATAATAAAGCGTAAGCATTAACCAATTATATTAGCTTTAATTGCTTTAAGTATAAAAGGAAAGAAATTATAAGTAAACCTTTTACTTTAAGTTCTTTTTGCTAATAAAACTACTATATATAGCCTTATAAGCTTTACTCCTTTTTATATAATTTATAGCAAAGAAGCAATACTTTTAGTAAAAACCCGTTACTTTACTTAAAAAACTCTTAAATAAGACAAAGTCTATAATCGATCGACCTTACTATAGCTTTATACACGACAAATTCAAATGCGTAATAAAGATATTAAAAAGTCTAAGTTACAAAAAACTCGACAATATACTAAAGGCAAAGCTAACTTCGATACTAAGCACTAGATTTATAAAAAACTAATTTAAGCTAAAGATCTTGTTTTAATATATAATATTAAGAATATTAATTAAGACAAGTCCAAAAATACTAAGCTTTTATACTAGTAGCTAAAGCTATATAAAGTTAAAGAAGCAAACTAGTTAAAGGGGACTTATATATTAGAAAAATTAAACAAGACTCTCTTACGCTATATATATACAAGAAACCGACTAAAGCAATTTATTAAGAGAGATTAGTGCTAATATTCTTATAAAGATAAAGTATTAAAGCTTGCTTTTAAAGAAGTCGAATTCCGGACTAATATAAAACTAAAAGAGGAAGCTATTATAAAGTTTTACACTAAGATTACCCAAGAAATCGAAAAGGATACTAGAATCGTTATACAAGTCCTAAAACTCCCTAAATCTAAAAAGGGGAAGTATATCTATTTCGATAATAACTAAAATAAAGCTAAGTTAGCAAGTAAAGATAAGGACTAGGAGTAAAGGCTATTATTAACTATAAATGCACAATTGCTAATACTTAAACTTCGATTTACATATACCTTAAAACATAAGAATAACTTAAAGAAGATTATATTACTTAAAACTAAACTTTACTTAAACTAAAACTTAGTTAACAATTATAGTTTGCAAATGCAATTAATTAGCAAAAACTAGTTTAAGCCGCAAGTAATACTAAAAGCTATACCGAAAGCATTAAATATAAGATAATAATAGAATTAAAAGACTAATAGCAACAAAAACATCGGATAAAGCCCTCTATTTAACTATAACCGGAAGAAATAACAATAATAATAAAATTATAGCCTAATTACTAAAGTATAAGCAAAGAAACTTAAAAGTTACAAGCTATAGCTAAAGAAGGTAAAGAAACTTTATAACTAATTAAAATAAGACTCTAGTAATATTATTATACCCTAAGCTATTAAAATGCTAATAATAGCTATAAGAGGAGGTATTATTAAAAGAGGAAAGGTAATTATAAGATTTATTTTAAAGGAAAACCCGATATTTCCTTCTTATTTTAGCTTTTAATTGCTTCTTGCTTTTACATTTAATTACTTAAGCTCTTTTTATTTATTTCCTTTATTATATATACTTAATTTCCTTTATTATATATAAAGTTTCCTTTATTATATATAAAGTTTCCTTTATTATATATAAAGTTTCCTTTATTATATATAAAGTTTCCTTTATTATATATAAAGTTTCCTTTATTATATATAAAGTTTTTTATATTATATATAAAGTTTTTTATGTTTTTTATTTACTTTTAACTTATACTCGCGTTTCCTTACTAAAAACTCTTACTTACCTTACTTTTACTTACTCGGGACGAGCAATAAATATAAGAGGGACAAGGCTAACTTATACTCGCTTTTTATATTCCCTTTACATTTAAAACCCCTTAATTTGTTCCTTAATTTAGTCGAGTCCTTAAAGCTATATATATTTGCCTTAAACCCTTTATTTCTTAGTATTATAATTGCTTTTTCTCTTTAAGCAAACATGTTATAAAAGACTTTTTTACATATAGCACTAACTTACCTTTACTCTTACGCAACAAAGGACTTGCACTTTAAAGAAGAGACCTTCTCCTTGATTTTTCTTCTCATTTTACACATTCAAAAGCCTATAGCATTTAAAACTCTGCTTTTAGTTGTAAACTAGTCGATTTTACGAGGTAGCAAACATTTACCCCCACCAAAACCCTACAACTTACCTACGCATCTTACACTTTGCAAGAATATCGAAATCTTTACAAAATGCAAGAAAATAAAGCCGAAATCTCGAGCGCAAAGCAAACCCCTACTAAAGAAGCTAAAAACAAAAAGCTCTTAATTGCGCGCTATGCATTTGCACCTTATAAACTTACAAAGCTACAAATCGCTAATATAAAGGTTACAAGTCTAGCGCAAGCTTTAAATGTTATTAAGAACCTCCCGGATAAAGAGAAAGCTACTATAATTATAATATTTAATATTATACTATTATAAAGTAAGGATAAGGTAAAGGATATAATTTAAAATAAAGAAGCTCTCGGATTAAAAAGAAACGCCCTAATAGTATATAACATTTAAAATAAGGCATTTATCGAAGCTACGAAAGATATAAAGAAAGCTAAAGCTATTTTTTGCAAAGCTTTAGCTAGCTTTATTAAAATTATAAACTAGAAAAACTCTTCTCGAGCGCAAGCTTTTAGCAAATTCATTTAGCAAAAACACCTTTAATATAGCAAGAACGTATATAGCAACTTAAATATACTATTTAAATCGAAAATCGAGCTATATAAAGCTATTAAGTTGCTTAATATAATAACTTTAAAGCATGCTCGCAAAGCCCCGGTTTACGCTTAATTAGCACTTACTACTAATAATATTAAAGCTGCCCTAAACTATTTAAAGAGCTTAGCAAATAATTAATAGCTAAAAATCGATAAATTGCAAGCTATTAAGCTTAGCTAGCTAAGCTTTACCTTTAAAGAATCGGGAGTCCTAATTAAGGGAACTTACGCCGACGAACCATTTCTTGCCTTTATAAACGAGCCCGCAAACTAGAAAACAGTTGTAATTAATGCACCAAAAGCCCTTACACTTGCACCTGCTATAAAAGGACTTGCTAAATAACCTGCTAATTAAGAGCAAATTGCTAAGCAAGCGTAAAAAGAGGCGTAATATAATGCTATTCAAGATTTAACTATTAAACTTAATATAAAAGAAAGTAAAGTCAATTTCGATAAGTTTTTATATAAAGGAACTAATGCTATTAATAATCTCCCGGACCCTAAAACGGTTACAACCCTAGCATTAGAGCTAGCAAATGATATAAAAGCTAGCAATGCAAGCCCCCCGGTAGCTAGCACTTCTATTAGTATACAAATCGAAGCTCTAGCCGCAAAAGGAGCTAAAAAAGCTGCTTCTAAATATAGTATTTACTCTAATTTTAGTTCCGACAATAAGGAATAGCCTTTACCCTCTAATAAAAGACTTAAAACGAAGGGCTTTAAGAAAAAGAAAGCTATATTTAAAGGAAAGAAGCCTATTTTCCTTAAATTAGTTAAGATTAAGGAATGTCTTTATGCGATAAGTAATTTATAAAAAGGGGATATAGCTTTATAGTCGAACTTAGACTTTAATAGCTAACGCTTTACTTTAAAGGCTATTATATTAAGATAATACTATAAACTTAGATTATACGAGATCCCTTGCTTAAAGCATTTTAAAGAGCTTGTATACTTTCTTTTTATGCAATTTATTTAAGATTTAAATAATATACTAAAAAGGATATTATAAGTTTATAATATTATTAAAGATAAAACTAGTTTCCGACTTGCTTAAGTCTATTTAAATACATAAAAGCTCTTCTTAAATACGCTTACAATCGCAAATTATATCAAATAACACCTTATCAAAAATCGATTCCGGCTTAAAAGACGGACAATAAGCCTTATATTAACCTTACTAGTCGATTTGCCTATCGAAGGTGTAAAAGTACTAAAATAGCACTTCGCATAAGTAAAGAAGGGTAAAATTTTGGACTTATTAATCGATAAAATCGAAATGCTACGCTTTTATATTTGTTATAATATAAAGAAACTAAATAATATTATGCTAAATAGTTATTTCTCTCTTATTATATAGCTACTTTAAGCAAACCCTCTAATTTAGCTACAATTTTATAAAATATTACCCGGCAACTTAGTCTTTTTAATTGCATACCCTTAACTTATCTAATATTATAATAAAGACTTTATAATATTGCGATTTTACAAAAAGGATACTAAAAGGTTTAAGACTATTACTTCTCTCTATATTAAAACCCTCCTAGCTAATAATAAGCGAGAAATCGGGTACTTAATCCTTAAAGACCCGGGTCCTTTCGATGCTTTTATAATATGCACTTTCTAAAACCGGAGATATATCGATTTGTTTATTTAAAGCAATAAAGGGAAAGCCTTTAATAATTTTATAAAGGACAAAGAAGACTAAATAATAAGTATTATACCGAAAGTATACGATATACACATTTATTATTTAAGGGTTTTTGTCACTTACCCCTTTTTTAGCAAAATAAAGCTCTTACAACCTCGAATTTTACTTCTAATTAGCTTAATTTCAATCGGATCTAATAGTATAACTAATATAAGAATCTTATACGACATTGTTAAAGCTTCACATAATACCCGGCGTATTCTTATAAAAGGTCGTTTTAAGGATATAAATAATAATAAGTCTTTTGCTAAAAGCATTTAGCTAGAAAGTATAAGAGCTTTATATAATATAATCCGATACTTAAAGCGCCTTAATTACCTAGTAATACACGCAAAGATAAAGAAATAGCTAGCATATAGCAATATATAAGCCAATAAGGTAATATATCTTGCCTAGTAAAGGGAAGCTATAAAGCAAGTCAAAATTGCGTTTAAGTATTTGTAAGAGGACAAAATAGTTATATTTACTAAAAACAAGTTATACTTTAAGTGCAAATAAGAAGGATTAAAGGTCCTTGCTAAAGATGACAAAGAATACTTAATAATATCGGATAGTGATAAGATAGAAAACAAGGGATAATTGCTTTTATTGCTTAAGGATAAGTAATAAATATAAGAGGGACGAGTATGGCAAGGCGCTAAGGAGACTATTAAATTCTATCGATTTTAGAGGTTTTTAAAGGTTTTCTACTAGTATTACACGTGACTAGAATAGAGGTATAATTGCTAGGTTTTTGTAGCTAGACACGCATTACTCCTAATCATCTATATATATACACACCTCACTTAATAATCGTTTATTCGTCGCTTGTTTTGCGTATTGCTTTTATAATTACACTTAATTCTTGCATGCTTTAGTCCTTTCTTTTGTTATTGCTTTATATCTATATATGCGTTTACTTGTTACTTGCTTAGTATCCGAGAGACGTTCTTGTAGGGCCTTTTCTTCTGGCTAAGGTTCGCCCCCCTATAGTATATAAATTAAATAAATTAAATAAATTAAAAACAAGTAAACCCGAAAGAATTATAACGTGTTTTAGTCCTTACGTGACCGGGGAATCTAAAAATTCCTTTGTCACGTGCTATTGCTACCTTATTTTTCAAGCTGCCCTTAAAGGGGGAATTCCCCCTCTTAAAGTAGCCTTAATCCTTAAGCCGCCCCCGGAGGGGCAACTGGCTAATTTTGCCTCTCCCCGAGCAGCCTTAAACTTAAGGCATTAACCGCGTCACGTGCCTTAGCTTAAAAGCCTCTAACTGCGCTTGCGCTATTTACTCTCTTTACTTATCCTTTAACTTGTATATCTAATTAATTTGTATTAATAAACCTCTTTAAGGCTTTATTCGGAGTCCCTTTAATTATAATATCTACTAAGTTATCTTAGCCGTTAATCTATTATATCTTTGTAAATTCCTTTTATTTATATAATTGTCAAATAGCTATAATATCGATTATTAGCCTCTTTTCTTTAGTAGTTCCGAGCTTGATAAGGCATTTGTATAATAAATAAAAATCGGTGCAAATAATAATCGGGGTTAAAGGTAGTCCTAGTTAGTTAATAATTATTTTAATAGTAATATTAATAGTAATAGCTATATTAACACCTCTTACTATTTTGTATACCTTTAATATAAGGACACTTCTAATAACCCGTTTGCTCTTTATATTACTATAATGTACTAGGTTGCCTTATAGCTTAAATAAGTCTAATGCTATATTTATAGTTTTATTTGCAAGGATAATTTCATATTTAATCTAAAAGCTTAAATCTTTATTATTTGCAAACAATTTGTCGACAAATACAAATAGCTTTATATGCTTTAAATCTAGATTTACGTATTTAATTCCTCGTTTTAAGTTATCTAGTTGCTATTGCAGTTGTTTATTTAGTATTATTATATCTTTTTTAGTTAGTTTTTAGTGCTAAGCTACAATTAACAAGTCGAAAATAGCCTCTAGTTAGCAAAATGTTGCAATATATGCTTTGCGGGCTTATTGCTCCTTATATTAGTTATTCCGGGTAAGTGCTTTTACGTTAACTAGCTCGATTTTCTTGCCTTAGCCTTTTTGCACTAGTAAAATCGAATCCCCTTCTTACTAGAGGACACACTTATTAAAAATTAATAGCATATCGGGTAACAATTGCTTTATAAGTTTTATAGTAATATTTGCTTTTAAAAGTTCCTTATACTTTAAAGCTTTAAATTTGCTATCCCTTAAAATTAAGGTGTTATTTGTTTGCATTTCGACTAATTTAAAAGCTTATACTATTATTATTACTAAAAGGCAAGGATTATATAATAAGGTTATTATATGCAGCTTTTTTTAGTAATATTTGTAATATATAGCCCACTAATAGGTTTTAGCTTTTAATATATTATATAATAGTTTTTGTATAATTATAATTGTTTTAAGCGGGAATTAGGCCTTAAGTTCCTTAAGTAAATGCGCTAGGATTTGTCGATTTAAGAATGTTATAAATTAGACATATACTTATATAATATCCCGGAAGAATAAGTTAATATCCATTTTTGTAAGTAATAGTGCAAGTGCTATAATTAGCCTTTAACTTGCTTGCTAAATTGTAAGTAATTGTGTTAAAATCACTTCCTTTCCTTTATTATTATATACTTAAATTATTAATTGTGATTTCTTATATAATAAGTTAGTCGACTTGCCTTTAACTTTATTTATTAGTTTAAAATTGAAAATTTTGCCTTTATAAACCTTAAAATTATATAAAATAAACTCGAATACATCCCTTGCAATTAGGGCCTCGATTTCTTGCTTTTATAAGGCTTAAAATAGTAGTTTAAGTGTAGTAATTACCCCTTATTTCCTTAGCTAAAGTAAAAGTTACAAGTTAGCCTCCTCTTTCTTAGTATTAAAAACCTTTAAGTTTTCTTTATACTAGTAAAAAGGAATCTCGACAACTAGCCTTATAGCTCGAATAGTAATTGCTAATTCCTTTGTTTTGTTAATAACCCTTGCCGGGTTTATTAAATTATAGGTTAAAATAGCTTAGTTGCTTAAATTAGCTATAACAATTATCGGTGCCTTTACACTAATTGCATTAAGTGCTAAATTTATATAAAATAGCTTTATAATTATAAACCGAAAATTGGTTAGTTTATATAATATTTAAATTATATAAGTTTTGCTATCTATTGCAATTAGTTTATATAGGCCCTTTTATCCTTTATTCTCGCGCTATACTTATATGTCCGATTAAAGTAGTAAATTGTGCATTTTATTTATAACTAGTCCATTTTTAGTAGCAAGTGCTTCTTAGACTTGGCATTTTGCATAAAATTGCTATACTTCCTTTATTACTATATAAATAGCTTTTGCTCTCTTAATAATTATAAGTGTAAGAGGGTCTTAGTTTATAATTTTAGGATATAATCCAAAAATAAGGAGTATAAGCACAAGCTTATCCGGTCTTGCAATATTATTTATAGCCTTTATTACTATTTGCGAAATTAGCTCCTTATTAAGCTTTTTATCTTTCAACTCCTCTTATAAGATTTCGTATAAACGTCTTAATAGTACATAATATTATTCGACTTTACTAATGCTATTATAAGCTTTAATTAGTACTTCCTTCACTTTAATAGCTAATAATTTTGCATATTACCGGAATTTTATCGATAAGAAGTTCTTCTTAGCATTATATACTAAGTAATTAAGTAAACCCTAGTATATGTCAATTTAGTATAATTATATAATATCTTATACTATTTTTGCTAATATGTCCTTTAAGAATTGTGTAATATTAAATGCTATAGCTTTATTAATAGCCTAAAGCACTAGTTTTCTGTTTAAGTAAAGCATATTAATTGTGGCTAAATGGTTAGGCTTATAGTTGTCTTTAAAAGTAAACTTAAATCGGCTAAGTAATTTCGCATACAATTAATAACTCTTATAATACTTTATTAATTGTTCGATTATGTGTTAATTAATATTTGCATATCCGGCTTATTTTAATACTTTTGCTAATCTTCGTATAAATAAGTGTCTAAAACGGTAATAGAGTTGCTTTAGCTCTATTTTTGTCAAGTAATTATATGCTATAGCTTCTTCTTTGTGCAAAAGCATCTATAAATAGCCTTATTTTTGTATAATTGGCATAGTCTTCTTGCCTTAAATTAGAATATTAGCTAAGTTATTTAATTTAACCCTTATTTTATCTATATCTTAAATATAATACAAGAATAGTATATTTGCTAATATAATATAGAATATAATCGGCCTAAGTAATATATTTATAGTAATTATTCTTTGTGCAATTGCTAATCCTTTGCCGAATCGGATATAGTAATTTCTAGTATTTATATAATTAATCTTAACTATCGGGTTAAGCTTTTATAGTGCTAAGACTTGCGGCTCCCTTGCTATTAATATGCCTAATATGCTACTATCGGGCATAATTCCTTAAAATACACTTAAAGAATAACAATCCTTAAACGTAAAAACTAATATTTTTAAGGGCTAAGTAAAAATGTCTTTTATAATAATTGCATATATAAATAACTAGTTATTTAAAGTTATTATTGCCTTTAATTTATTAATCTTATTAAATTCGGTAAAGAATTACTTTATATTATATAATAATTTGTGCATTTCTAGCGATGCAATTTATTATAAGTCGTGCAATTGCGGTAAATCGTCTAACTTGTTATTGCTATCGCTATTCTCGTTTAAGGTTCCCTCGAATTTTAATATAAAACCTTAAAAATCCTCTTTTAATGCAATTGTAACAAATTGCTAATATACTTTCTTTTTCTCCTTATTTGTATACTCTATAAACTAATATCCTAGTTATCTGCAAACAAAGCACTTCTTTATATAATCCTTTATAATTTTGTTATAATTTATAAAACGACTTGCAAAACGACTTGCAAAACGCCCTAAAAAACACTTTACAAAACGACCTCGGGAACGGCTTATAAAATAACCCCTTTTATTGCGCCCGCGGCCTTTGTAAGTTTAGTTAGTCTAATACTAGATAAAGTCGTATAACTTATCCTTGTCCTCTTAGTAATATGCCGGATAATCCTTTAGCTCCTTCTCTTGTACAAATTAGCCTATTACTAAACGTAGCTTTGCATATACTCCCTTAAAGGTAAATGCTAATTTAAATAATACCGGTCGACATTCTAAAATGCTACTATATGCATTAATTACTTGGTTTTATAAGTTATACTTGTTTTAGTATTTTGCTAATAGTCCCCGCTAAGCTATATATAAAGTGTTAAAGAGCACTTTTAAGCATTCGGGTTAAGTCTTCTTAGGGTATTTTATTATAATATAGTAAAGTGTTATTCTTCTCTATTTTATAAGATACTTTTATCGCCTTTCCTTTATTTTAAAGTAAGTCCTAGTCATTTTTACTATAATAATAAAATTATATAATTGTCTAAATATTTTATTATAATAAAATGCGCTAGCTTATCTTTAAGCATAATAAAAAATGCCAAGTAAAATTGGTTATTTGCTAATCCGACCTTTATATAGCAGTCGAAAAACACTTAGAGTTTAATGTCCAAAATATTATACTCTTTACCTTTATATTTCTTATTATTACTTGTATAGATTTTTATTATATTTACAAGCAGTTATAGCTAAGTTGTATAAATAAATGGATTATATAAGACAATTAGCTTTAGTTGCTTATATTATATAATAAGAGATAGTGATCCTTGTTTAAGTAAAGGGTGTAGATTACTATTAAATTGTTTATATAGCTATACTAGTAAATATGGTATTTCGTCCCGGGGTAATTATCTTAATAGCGTATAACTTAGGGTTTACTTTAGCTAAGGTGGTTTTGTATAGCGTATAATTGACTAGTCTTATTTAATATTCCGTTTAATTGTTATATATAGCATTACTTGTAATTTCTAATATATTAGATTTAACTTAAAGTTAAACTCCTAATCTAATTCGAGCATTTCTTAGATTTTGTCCTTTATTTAAATGTGCTATATTTCTTTTATAAAGACATCGTAAATTGTTTTAGCAAATAAAATCGATTTAACTTGCTTTTAACTTATACTTTATATATATATAAATATATATAAAGTTCTTTAATAGCTATTTAACTAGTCTTCTTAAGCATCTTAAGCGTTTAGCCTTTTAAACTCTCCCGAACTTCCTCTTAGCAATCAAAGTTTATATATTTGTAATATTTGTATTATAGGATTATCAAAGCAATATAATTATTTATACATTTTATTATACGGGTTTCCGGGTTGTTTAAGTCGAAATCTTTGCCCTAATAGTCCTTATTTAGCTTATAGCTTTTTGTAATAAGGAATAAGAATATATTATTATTATATAGTAAAATTGCTTTTATATAATAGTTTATATATTATAAGAATAGTAAGTTGTATAATAAACGCAAAAATAATACAAAAATTAAGCTAACTCGATATTATTACTTAATCCTTTCTTAAATCCTTAAAAGTCTTTTATACCTCTTAATTTTACTTAATTTAAAAGAAGAGCTATTAAGTTCCTTTAGCATAATTTTATAAAGTAGCGCAAAATTAGTCCAAAAATCAAGCTAACTCGGTATTGCTACTTAATTCTCTTTTCGACTTATTATAACAAATACAAAATGTCTCTTCTAGTCTTTACTTAGCCGCTTTATAGTTTATTTAACCAAATAAATTAACTACTAATTAGTGTTAATATAGCTAAGTAATCCAAATGTGTAACATATAATAATACCCTAAAAGTAATATATTTAATAAGTCTATAATGTGTGCCCCTTGTTAAATAAGGGCTGCTATATATATATAATAAGCGTAAGAAGTAAAACGGTATATGCAAAGCAAGTGCCGATTTGTACAAGTCATATATAGCTTAAACGGGCCGAGTATAACTATACGAGTCGTGTATATCCCACTTATAAATAGAAGTGGGATATACTAAATGCATCGGGCCCGCGCGTACAAAGGATCTAAACTAGGGCCCGAAAAGCAGGCCCGCCAAAACCCGAAAGTAGG
>Ga0302221_10000618_pt1 | contig 25311 bp, 9 predicted proteins | sample II_Palsa_E2_1_FD_193517 | JGI IMG/M metagenome (GOLD analysis project Ga0302221, IMG submission 193517) | Peat permafrost microbial communities from Stordalen Mire near Abisko, Sweden - II_Palsa_E2_1 | ecosystem: Environmental > Terrestrial > Soil > Palsa > Peat permafrost | place: Sweden... | reverse complement strand
TACGTCGTCATTATCGTTACTTTTAATTTATTTTAATAAATAATTTATTTTGATTCTTTTAATTCTTTAATAAATAATTCTTTATTATTAAATAAAATACACGTTAAAATGAGCTTTAAAGAGAGGTTATACGAGGCTTTTGATTAATTTAAACTATTAAAGCACTATGTCGTCATCGCTTTAATATTAAAAGAAAAGAGTAATATAATGAATTATACTTAATATTTAAACTTAATTTATGAATATAAATCTCTCGTTTTAATCGAGCTTAACTTTAAAAGCTATATATAAAGCCCTTTATATTCTCTTTTAATCTAGACTCTTTTTCTCTCTTTAATTTATCCTCTTTATATATATACGGCTATTTTATGACAATTAAAAAGACTAAACTATAAAAGACTAAGTTCTTAATAAAGTTATAAGAATAATTGACTAAATAAACTTTAATCAAGTTTAATAAAAGTTTGATTATATAAAAGAGTAATTTAATTAAATTAACTTAAAAATATTAAGTTTAAAACTTAAAGCTTATTATAATAAAGCTTATAAATCTTATTAATTCTTATAAAGAGACTTATAAAACTATAAATATAAAGGATCAATATATAATACAATGTATAAAAAGCGCTTATATTATTATAGTTTATCAATTTAAATCCTCTTACGATTTATCTTTTATAATTTAAATAATAGACTTATAAAAAATAAATATTAAATAATTCAATAAATATATTTAATAATAAATTAATAATATAATAAGAGGACTTACTTTTATATTATTAAATATAAATTCTCTTAGTTTATTAATATTTATAAACGCTTTTTTCATTAATAATAAAGACTTATTATTATAAATCGGCTTTATAATTATATTTACAGATTAAAATCAGTTTGTAAATATATTCTATTAGTCTTTAATCAAGTGTAAATAGATAATTTATAGTATATTAACTTTTAAGTTATATATATTAGTTTATAACTTTAATATAAGAGTTGTAATCAAGTCGACAATTTAAAAGATCTTATAATTAAAGTAATTACTCTTAGTTTTATATATTAATTTAAAGTCTCTTTATAATTATTTAATCAAACTAAGTATAATATAAGAAAAGAGACTTATAATAAACTTAATGTGCTTATATCAGGCTTATAAACGATGTGAGATCATTAAAGTCAAATAGATTAATAATAGAGACAATTTAATAAACGTTATAATTAAAGTAAAATTATATCAAGCTTTTAAAAACTTGATTAATATAAATAAACTTGATTTAAAAGTTAATAAATAAATAGAATAAGACTGACAAAATACTTATAGTTTATTTACGGCTTATTAAAAGGTTTTTATAGTTTATTTACAGACTATAAATAAGACTTATAATCAGTTCGAAGCGTTATTTAAACTATAATTTAAAAGACAGTTTAAAGAGAGTTTCTTATATATTTCTTATATGTTTTACAGTTCTATTAAAGTGATTATAAAGACTATATATAAGTGGTTTTATTTTCAAATATTATTAATATATAATCACTATTATAATATTAAGTGCACTGACCTTTTATTTATAAAGCACTGATTAATAAAAGAGACGTATTAATTTCAATATATATAGACTATATAACTTATTTAAATAGAATCAATAATCATTAATTTAATAAGAGTATATAATACTATACGTATTCCGTGTCTTTAAACCCGATTATTCTATATATTATTAAAGTAATATAAATAATATATAATATTATAAAAGATTATAAATAATTTATATAATTTATAAATTTTAAGTTTTATTTTCTTAATAAAATAAATATTTTATTTCTTTTTAAAAGTAATAATAAATTATTTAAACTTTAAATAATATTATAAATTCAATTTATTAACTCTTTAATAATTATTTTTATTTATAATATATATAAATATAATAAATAATTCAAAAAGTAAAAAATAATTTTATTAAAAATTTAAAGTTAAAAAAAAAAAGATAAATACTTAATATTAAAAGATTATAATTATATAATCTTAAGAATAAGTTTATAATATTAAAATTATTTTATTATATTCAAAATTTAATTTATTAATATAATAATAAATTTAATTATATATATAAAGTATTTTATTAAAATAATATAAATATATTATATAATTTTAAAAATATATATTATTTATTTAATTATTTAATAATAATAAAACTAATTAATTAATTAATATTTTAAAAATAATTTTTAATTATTAAATAAACTATTGTCTTAATTATTTTAATTAATATTTTAATCGAATTCTATATTTTAAATAAATTTAATTCGAGATATATATCTTAAAATAAAGATAATAAAAATATTATATAATAATAATGACTTTAAATCTTAAGATAATTAATAATTTTTTAAGTAATGTATATATACTTAAATACTGACTTAATACGCTAAGTATAAGGGTTAAGGGGAGTAACACCTCGAGATTGAGGTATGTATTATAATTCTCTAATCAGGCGGAACTAGACCCAACAAATTGCAGAGGAGGATCCTTGAATCTCGCTTAAATAGGAGGTCAGATTCTGCCCCACTTTTACTTCACACTACTTAAACCAGAGAAACCGGATTTTAAGATTTGCTCGTTTCTGATTCACATGGAGAATACGCTGCTTGTCATTCTGGAAAAATTTTCATGATGAAATACTTTGCTATCTAAAGCCGATCATTGAATCCATTGTTGGTCGTTAAGCCAATCCTCCGAAACATCATGCCACTGCTATTAGCACCCCCCAAGCCCGGGTATCCTCCACAATCTGTTGGGCCAACAGTATAAAATGAAACTATAGCTTGCAATAAACCTTCGATTTGTACATAAATGCGGAGGCTGTGCCTAAGAAGAAAAGGGTGAAGGTGGTATGAGAAGACAAAAGCTCGAGCTCGAAGTATGGCATCGCCACAAATGCGGTAACATCCCATTTCCTGGAGGAGGGAAGTCGTCCCTAAATTCTTTGACATGCGACTGCCTAACGTATATTTATTCTCTGATTGACACGACCGTCCGATCGATGTCATCGACGGACAAACTTTCTCGCCTTGAAAAGACCAAATCCCAGTTACTATTGGACTCGAGAAGAGGCTTCCCCCTATTCTCTGAGGATTATATTAGTCTCCCAAATCATGTTAAATGCGGTTATGAGTCGCCCTTTCGATCTTTTGTGGACCTCGCCGATGAAAAACACTTTCACGTTATGCTCCACCGTATATATTTTGGCATAATTGATTCTTGAGTCTGGATGGAGCTTGTCCCGATCGCTCTTTGGAACAACTCGGATTGGATCCAGAGTCAGGTTCTCCCCGTCGCGGGGCAATGGTATGGGGGTTTTGTCGCCCTCCTTACTCATGTACACTATAGCGTGGCTGCTCATGCTTGTCCCTGACTTCAACGCTCCTTGATGGCCGTAGGTTAAAATAGGGCTATGACACTAGTCAGCATTTGGATTAGAACATGGGCCAGGAATAAGAACACCTACATGCATGTTGAGTGATGATTACCACGACCTGTTCCAGTTGCAACGATCACAAAGCGTCGAATGGATTCGTATACCTTCTCTCCGAACTTCCCTTTTGCCACGGTGCCTTCGGTAACAATTGTGCCGCTCGAATTGTTCTCCCCAAGTGGCTCAGACCACAAAACTTTAAAAACCTACAAAGCATTAATAAAGGCATATATGATAACTGGAGATTGAGTAGATATTCTTACACGTCCTGGTATCCATTGGTCTGACTTGTGAAGTTTGAAATCTGCCATACGTAAGCCTTGCAGAAGATTCATCTACTAACAGACATACTCTTGTTTAGAGGCTCTGTTTCTCCTGGAGTTCCCTTGATCCAGTGGCCCTCGGCCTTTGGGGTGACGGCCCCACTGCTACCTGCCCCACCGGTGTCCTGGTGTTGTTGTGGCGACGACGCTTGATTGATTTAGAATGGTTCACAGGGAAGCTTCATGAATGGACCTACCGAAACCAGGTTGGGAATTCCCACCTGAGAATCCACCAGTTGTGCTGGTCGGCTGAGCATAGAGATTGGGGACTGGAGTAGGACTCATCGAAAAGGACGTAGGCTTCGGAGTCGTTGAAAAGCCGCTTGAGTATAGCCCCGCTGGTGGGGCCTGCTCGAATGCAGTTGGAATCGCACCACTTAAATCTATACAGATAATCAGCCAATTACAATGGGTGCACTTAAGGTTATTTGATACCTGCGACTTGATTAGAACTGTTATCGTAGGATGCGAAACGAGTTGGCGCAGGCCTTTCATTTGTGCTAATATTCACTCTCGCAAAAGTTTCGGAAACGGCAGTAACATCGCCATCATCTGGTTGAGGTTCTGCATAGCTGTACCGATCACTCTCGTAGTATGTTGGTGTCTGATTAGCACCACCAACAGCCCACGAAGTAACAGAGGTTCCAGCTGCGTTGCCCGCACTTCGGGGTGTCGTCTCCTCAGGAGCACGGTATTCATACTCGTAATTTTTTCCTGTAGTCGCTTCGTATTAGATTTGAATACAAGATGTCTCAAGTTAGGTGTTGCCTGTGGGCAGCGACAAGGGTTGGAGGGACCAGTGTGTTGCTTACCGTCTGCACCTATCCGTGCACGATACCATTGGTAATTTGGATCGTCCCACGCCCACTCAGACCAATCGTTGGATTGATCTACAGCTTTCCCTTTGTTTTTGGTACGAGCGGACATTATACAAGGCTAAGTTTGATCGATCATAACTGTACCAGATGCCTGAATGGCGGTGTGCCCGAGACCACAGCTGGTGCGCCCTGCTCAAATAGCAGAAGCTCCCCGAGCCGCAAAGTCGGGAACACCCTACAGAACCGCTCTTGCTGTAGCACGCATTCCTTTTGGATGAAGAAGGCGACAAACAAGAAATCGCAGGGCTAGTCAAGGGCTGGCAAGAGGGGTGGGGACAGCGCTTGATTGGCAGGTCCAACGGAAAGGCTGCATCAATGAAGCTGCACGAAAGGGCTGTGCATTGTTATCAGCAAGGATTGTTATCGTATAAATCCACGAACCTCAATAAATAGATGCACGTGGTTGCATCAAGGCCTGCCGCCTTGAGATTCAGTAATTTTGTGGCGCATTCCTGTGCGCAGCTGCAAATGAAAGGAGGCGAACTACCGAGTCCAACCATAGTTCAAATAGAGGACCGCTATCTCACAGACCTCGTGGAGGAGTGTCAGTGAATGAGCCATGATCAGCCCATGCAGGAACCTTCGCTCGATCACAGCTCCTGACCGCTTCTCATTGCTGCCAACAAGTCACAACATAAGCAGTATGCACGCATGGCAGACCGCAAGTCGACAAGTCTGGTGGGATTCACACATTACCGGCGGAGGCCTGCTTCTAGAATCGACCAACAGGAAGATTTGTTTCGGGCCGCAGAGGGAAACTTGTCAAAAGAAGGAAGATATACTTTCGCTAAGAAGAGAAAGCGACATGCCTCCCAAGGATCCTCGAACTCGGAAAAAGGTAGCAACGGAACTCGACAGTCCTCCGCTACCTCAAAACCCGGATATCGTACGTCGATGGATGTTTTGCAGGTCCTGGGTACACCGCCTTATCTAAATGTGGAAATGAAGAACTCAGACACATCCTCGCAATCTGGTCCAAGTTCTCCAGATTTGCTTCTCGACTATGGTACGCTCCGTTCCGATCATTTGGAAAGTCAAGAGGTCGGCGCGTCACCCATCGATACCCAAAGACCATCATCTCCAAGACTCCGGATGCCCCTATTCCGAACGGGGAATTCACGTCTTTCTCCAACTAGTCAAGTGGAAGCAATGTCCCGCGTGCCTGTTCAAGCCGATGGAACAGATGACTCAGAGGGGCATCCTGGGCTCGACGAAACAGACGAGGGAAGAATACACAGTTTGAGGACTAAGGCATTGAAATTGCGTGCTCGAATTCGTTCCGGGCGTCGAGAACTTCTCGCAAAGCAGCGGGCTAAGAGTCTTGCCGATGAAGCTTTCATGAAGTACATAAGGGAATATCGTCCGGTGCCTCCGGCAGTACCTTCGAACTCCTTGGATTCCCCTATATCAACCTCTGGAAATCCGGTCTTGGAAGCACATTATATAGCAATGCAAACTGCTCGAAATGACTATGGGCCCGTAGAGGATGAATACAACTTACTGGAGGAAGAATTGGATGAAATAGATTACGAACTAGCGACCCTCGAAGCGAGTTCGACTGAAAAGGGGGCTAAGAGAAATTACGATCATGTCCCGAACCAGGCTTCCAAACGTCCCCCTTCTCCAGAATCCTTTTTTGGACTCTCAGATGCCTTGGAGAAATCCCACCCCTTGAAAGCGGAACTACTTTCTCGATTAGGTGATCTGGATCTCGCTAAGGAGCGACAGCAGAATCTGCAGCATGAACGAGAGCAATTGCTTGCAGTACAGGAGTCACGCTCAAGTCTTGGGCTGGACGTCTCTGAGTATGAGAAAAATTTCTTGGCAGACTTTCCTGCCGTCGAAGCGGCGCTACGAGGCGAGATTGGAGAACTGGAGGAGGATATAGAGCAGATTAGGTCTAAATGTTTGGAAGAGGGTGTTGATACCAGCGACAGCAACAGTGGAAGTTATGAAGGGAGCTCCAGGAGCACCTCGGAAGAACCAGTGGGGGAAGCCGAAAAATCTAGGACCTCTTGGAATGACCTCACTCTCCAGCCCCTTAGAGACTATAATCCTACAACTCCCCGGAGCGAGCTGGGACTTGCATTCAGAACAACCAAGGCTAATGAGGGATCTATGGATATCAAAGAGCACAACGTGTTGAACACGGAGTATAAGCCGACCCACGCGCAAATCTTGGATAAAAGACAAGGGTCCGTCTATTCTAGTCCTGAGAGCCTTTTCAGTATGTTCCCTCTCCTCCTTCCCAATTCGGATAAAGGCAAAGCCGATCTTGATGTCTTGATCACTGAATTTGAGGAGAAGGACAAGAATGATCGCATCAATCGTTGGATGCTCCATAAATTGCGGACTTCATATAATGAAGTGGATCTTCTGCTGAGAGTGTTCTTCGAGGTTGCAAAGATCGTCGATTTCCGTCACTGGCCCACAGGGACAACCGAATGGGAATTATGTGTTTTGCTCTACTGGAAGTGGGACAAAGCCAATAAGCCAGCAGAGTTTTTTAAGACCACTCACACTCAGAGCTCTGTTATCCGGAGCCCCGTATCTGTCACGAAAGGCACTCCAGCCCATACAAACTCATCGAGGGGACCGGCAAAATTACATCCTATCTCCGAATCAGTACCGAAGGTGCGAAGTGCCTCAGCTTCTATTGATCGCAATATCTTGTTGAAAGGGAATTAAAATTTTATGCAAGCGCTGGCGCCGTGAATTATGAGGAATATTTTGGGATCATATGTTATTTTTGATACAGTTTTCGCTCAAGCGACGATAGAATGCTCAGCAACACACGTATTGCTCAATGTCCTTTTCCATTTCTCTTTTTTTTTTAGGTCTTCGATCTGATACCGCCACTTGGGCTAATTTTCACATGGCTGAAAAGATTTCTAAGAAGAAGGGCCGACCGTCCCGGAATGCAGCGTTTGATTGGGCGTGACTACGGCAGAGCGACAAATAGGATTTTGTTTCATGTGCTTTTTTCGGGATCCCATGGCGACGACTATAGCAGCGTGGATTATCAGGCCTTGAGCGATTTATCGCTTCGGGCATTTGTTACTGTTTGAGCCAACTGCTGTGATTCTTGGACTGGGATTAGCCTTCGCATGGAAGGGGTGGTCAGGCTGGAGTTCGATTGGTAAAAGATTACGGTGAAGGAAGCGTAGGATTAATAGGCTGTAGGAGTGCTCTCATTCAGCCAGCTCCCGAATATCAAATAGGCAATGGCAGAAAAATTAGGTGCATACTGTTGTGTTACCCCAGATTGACTAATAATCTCTGAAAAGTATCAGGAGACGCGGCTCTCCGTTAAGTCACAAGATTACTCTATTACACAAATTATTAAAGCACACTCCTTTTAATTATACAATTATTATAAAACTCTATTTATTTATCTAGATAATAATAAAAGAGAGAGATTATATTATATAGAATTTTTCTTAAGGACTTTAATATATTTGTTAATTTTAAAGTTAATTTTTTAAATGTCATAGGCCTGTCCTTAAGGCCATGTGATTACAGTCCTCATACGGAGACAGCGGCATAAAGTGACGGGACTATAGTGGATCACCGCTATCAACTCACTTTCGGACGCTGTAGAAGGAAGAAGAACGCTGAAATGGCCTATATATCTAGGCTACGCGCTCTAAAATAGGCTATAAGCTGTTAATGACGGGTGTCACACCTTTTTAGTGTTAAAGCGCTGAAGTTACAAGCCCTTTAACAAGAGGAACACTACTGGCTAAGCAATTAATTCCCTGTGACAAGGTGTTATAAGGCGTCTAAGCGAGAATAACTAAAGTAGTAACACGAATGACGACTTTTAACAGCTATGCCTTATAGTCCTGTCACTTTATACCGCTGTCTTTATAGACTGTTATAAGCTATCTATAAAAGGGGATAGCTTTAAACCTGACTTATATCAAGTCTATAAACATAATCTGACCTCTTTAATATTAAACACTTATCTCTTCTTTTTCTTTAAATTTAAATCTTTAATAAAATTGTCTTTTATTCTTTTAATTATTTATTATATTTATATATATTATAAGTAAAAATGATTATTAAAAGATTAATAGATTGAGTTTATAGTATTATTTAAAGTTTAAATAATCTATTATTATTCTTAAAAAGGAATAGAATATTTATTTAATTGAGAAAATAATCTTTAAAGCTTATAAATTATATAAACTGTTTATAATTATTTATAAAGACTATATATAGTCTCAATGACTTATAATATAACTTATAACTAAGAGCAAAGTATTTAAACTTTCTCTTCTTATATTTAAATTATTAATTTAATTAAAACAATATTTAAAACTTAATTAAAAGCTTAATAACTCATTAATACTTATAAATAAATCTGTTTATTATAGAAATAAATAAACGAGTTTAAATTAACTTTTTAATGAAATACTCCTTCTTTTAAAGAGTTTATTAAGTTATAAATAGTCAAGCTTATAAATCTTAATCTTCTGATAAATAATATCTCTTTAATTTATAAGAATTAATAGATTTAAATTAAAGATAAGTTTATTATTAATAAATAAATATTTGACTTTTAATAAACGAAGATAATATATATCTTTAATTATATAAATAACATTATTTAAAAATATTTAACTTTATATTATTAAAAGAGTTTAAAGCCTTTTATAACTTTTATAAAAATAATTATATATTTTATAAAGATCTTTAAGAACTTAATTAAAATATAAGATATTTATATTAACTTTTATATTAAATTCTTTTATTTTATAAATATAAAAAAGATCTTTATAAATAATCTTTAATCTGACTTTTATAATAAACTTATTTTCAGACTTAGCAATTAAATAAAGTAATACCGGTTTTATTTAACTGAAACCTTTTTAAGTACTACTCAGCGCTGTTTTGTCTAAGTCGGGTCAAGATTGGAGTTATTATTAAATAATCCGGGTATTACTTAGGGTTTTTATTATAGTAGTATCGCCATTAAATAATACAAATAATGTCTGTTTGATTAAGTACTAGGCTGAAGTGAGAAAATCCCGGGGGGACCTCGGGACAAAATTAAGCGAGAATCTCCCCCTTCTAACTCTCTGATTGGCTATCGGCGCTTAAAAACATTATTCCGCCGGTTACCCGAAAACCGACCGGTTATTTAAAAGAAGCTGAGTACCCAACCCTTAAGATTTTAATTTCTGAGTAACCGCCCAACTACCCCCTTGGGTTGGTTCGAAATACTCAGTTTCTAAGTCTGCTTATTTTAATATTATAATAATTTATGCTTTTATTTTTAAATATATTCTTAAGTAATAAAATATTAATTTATAAATATTTATTAATAAATAAGAACTTATAAAGACTTTAATAATATAAAGTATAATTATAAATTGTTTAACTTCTTTTTAAGTTTATAATAATTCTATTATCTTTATAAAAACTTATAAGTTTTTTAATAATTTATTTTATTATAAAGACAATTTTATTAAATTTAATTTTAAAGCTTTATAAATTATTATAAGAGTTAACTTGAATTTATAAAGATTAAGAAGTGATTTATTATAATTATAAATAATTAGACTATATTTCACTTTAATGTTTTAAATTATTAAAATTTAAAGTAAATATTAAAGAATTAAATAAGTCTTTTATTATTAATTTAAAGTTAAAAAATAAAGAAGTTTAAAGAAAGTCTTTTTTTTAAACTTATTTTATTAAGATCTTAATAAGTTAATTATTTAAAGAAAAACAGTTTATAGTCTCTTATAATTTAATTTTCAATAGATATAAATTTAAAACCTTTATTTCAATTAATATTAAAATAAATAATTATATATTTATTAATATAGAATTCGTTTAATAATTCTTTTATTTCTTTTTTATTCTTATTTATACTCTTTTTATTTTAATTATAGTTTATAGTTTATAAATTTGATAAATAAAGTTATTAAATTATAAATCGATATATTATTTTATATTTATATATTAATAATTATAAATAATATAATATCTTTATAATTTTATTTAATATTAATTATTAAAACTTAATCTTTAATTATATATAATTTAATTATTAGAATATATAATTAAATTTCTATCTTTATTAATTAATTTAATTTATTATTATTCTTTAATCTTTAAAATTAATTAAAATATATTATTATAACTTAGAAATCTTAAAGTTATAATTTATAAACTCAAATTATTAAGCCGACGTAAATCATTATAATTAAATTATAAATAAAGAATAAAAAGACTTTTTATTATTTATAAATATTATTAATTGCTCTTTAAATATTTTAACTCTTTAAATTCTTAAATAAAAACATAGCTTTACTTTTAATATATATAGTAATAAATATTAAAATTATTAAAATAATTTATAAATGATAAATTAAATGTTTATAAATATAAAGTCTTTATAATTATTTATAAGACATTTAAAACTTATAAAGTTAAACTTTTCATTTATAAATATTATTATAATTTATAAAACTCTTTTTAAAATATATTATAATTTTATAAACATTTTTTTTTAAAATGAGTTTTAATTCTTTATTATTTAAACATTTATATAATTATAAAATTTAATTTATAAATAGATTTATAAATAACTTTTTTTATACTCTTTTTTATTATTAATTAATAAATAAACTCTGAATTATAAAGTAATATTTAATTAAGAACTTTATAAAAGTTTTATTAATATTAATTAAACTCTTTTTATAATCTTAATTCTCTTTATTAAAAAATATAATAGAGTTTAAATCTTTATAAAATTAAATATTTAATAAGCCTTTTATTAAATTTAAATTAATTTAAAGTTAAAGAAATTTTTTATTTTTTAAATTTATTATAAGGTTTATAAATATAAAATAATATCTTTTAAATTAATTAATAAACTTATAATATATTAATAGCTCTTATTTATAAAAAGAGCTCTTTTTTTAAGATATTTATTATTAAATTATATTTATTAAATTAAAGTATTATTTAATTAATATATTATTATTTATTTATTTCAATTCTTAATATAAATTAATAATAGAAATAAACTGTAATAAGTTGTACTCAGTATTTAAACTTGGCTAATAAATATAAATCTCTCGTTTTAATCGGGCTTAGTTTTAAAGGCTATATATAAAGCCTTTTATATTCTCTTTTAATTTAAACTCTTTTTCTCTCTTTAGTTTATCCTCTTTATATATATATAGAATCGCTGTTTATAATATTATATAATTATTCTATGATATTAAAATAAACTCTCTTTTTACGGCTCTCTCCTTTTTATTATTTACGTCATATAATATAATAAACGCGTTATTAATAACTGATAAACAAACGCGCTTTAAAAGAAATAATTAATTTATTAGTCAAGTGAAAAGATCTTTAATCAATTATAAACATCGATATATTATAAAGTAATCAAGCCGATATATATAGAGATATATATAAGTATCGAATAAACGAATATATATAAGCCATTAATAAGCTTTAAAATATATAACGAAATATGAGATAAAGGCTTAATCCTTTATATAATATAAAACAATAAAGATAATTGCGAGCTTAATAATAATAATATTATATGCCGATTTATATAAAGCTATATTAATATTATAATAAGTATATAATAATAATAATTACGAACTTCGATATTATAAAAGTGATTGAACCGATTATATAAAATTATATAAGCGTATAAAACCGACGTTTTATTTATAGCGTGAGATATAATCAAGAAGTATAATATAAGCCATTAATAATAAGTCTTTAAATATAAACACTTTATAAAATATTATAATAATATTATGACTTTTGACAATTACGAATATAACGAGCTTTTAAGCCGATTATATAAAGTTATTAAATATATAAAATCAACAACTCTTTATTATAATATAAGATATAATAAAAGAGTATAATATAAGCTATTAATAATAAGTCTTTGAATATAAACACTTATAAAGTATTATAATAATATTACGACTTTTCGACAATTACGAGCTTAATAATAATAATATTATAAGTCGACTATATAAAGTTATATTAATAATATAACGAGCTTATAAAATATATATACTTTCATTTATTATAAATAGTGAAATAAAATAAAGTGAAGACTAGTCGTTATTTAACGCTTTCTTTTAATATAATAAAATCGCTTAAATAGAAAAGAATATAAGTTTAAATAATGAAATTAAAAAACCTCGTTTTTAAGCCTCTTTTAAAAGTATTTATAATATAAGGTCGTATATAACTCTTAAATATAATATGTTGCAGTCAGTCACGGATTAAGCACGTATATAATACTGTCTCTTATAAGACTCACTTCAAGGGTATAAGCCTCACTTCAATTCTATAACGAGTGTATATGACGAAGTTATACGATTCGTATAATAGAATAGTGGCCTGTTCACGCTTTTATAATATCGATTACAAAGCGTATTTAAGTGTTTATTAGTCCTTCGTATAAGACCTGTAATTTAAACTTCTTTTAATCTGTTTGATTTTATAAATATTATAACTTTACGAATGCTTTCACTTCCGTTACGTATTACGTATTATTATAATATAATACGATAATACGAGCGTGTACTTTAATATAAGCCGATTATATAAAGACATAATAATAAATACTTTATTAAATAATATATTAAATCATTAAATAAATATATTATTGAATTAAATAAACGAATTGATAATAAAGAATAAAGTATAAGATAAAGATTCCGACATTTTATATAATATAATACTTAATATTAAAACAATTATAAATATAATAATAATAATATTATAAGCTGAGTCATATAAATATATATTAATAATATATCGAGTATATATAATCCTGACAATAATATTTAAAGCTATTAATAATTATTTAAAAAAAAAATTTCTTTAAAAAAACACTTCTTTTATAAAGTATTATTCTACGATTATCTTTCTTCTCTTAAATATATTATTATTATATAAAGTAAAAAGAGGATTATAATTAAATTATATTATTATGTCTCTTTTTAAATATATAATATTAGTCTTTTAAAAAAGATAATAAAAGATTAAAAACTAATTTTAATTTAATAAAATCAATTGACTTAAAAGATTAATAATAAGTATAATATATAAGTTAACCGATCGTATAAAAAAAGAGACTATTATAAATATAATAAAAGCAAGTTATTTTAAGCGTATTAAATTAATAGTGAATATAACTTCTGATTTATTAATAAAAGTTAATCGATTATATAAAGAGAGAGAAACTATTATAAATATAATAAAAATAAGATCTCGATTAAACGTATTAAAGATTAAGAGCAAATATAAGTTCTGATTAATAAAAGCTAATTAATCATATAAAGAGAAAGAGACTATTATAAATATAAAAATAAGATCTCGATTAAACGTATTAAATTAATAACGAATATAACTTTTGATTAATAAAAATTAATTGATTATATAAAAGAAGAGAGATTATTATAAAGATAATAAAGATAAAATCTCGATTGAATATATTAAAGAATAAGAGCGAATATAATATTCTGATCGAGTTAAAGATTAATATATTAATATATTATATAAAAGCTAGCCGATTATATAAAGTGAAAGAGATTATTATAGTTTATAAAAGTAAACTCTCGATTGAATATATAAATGAAGTATATAAGACAAAGCCTTTATAGTCTTTAAGTATTGAAATATGATTTAACTTTATTATATTAATTAATATATTTATTATTATCATATAATTTTATATACGATTAATAAAGACTTATATATATATAAGTATATAATATAAAATAAACTTAAATTATAAATTAAAGAATAATATTAAAGTATATTATTCTTGTCTCTTTAATTAAACAATATAAAAAGTATTATAAAAAGGCTTTAAAGTGACATTTAATAAGCGTTATATAATGACGTTTATAATTAAAAAAGTGAAATATGACGACTAATTATTTAAAGTCTTTAAAGACGGCATTAAGAGTTGATGATTGATATTATAACGACTAATAGCCGTAAAAGTCTTTTCAATTAAAAAGAATTAATATTAAAAGTTAATTATTATATTATTAATCTCGTAATAATAGAATTACACTTATTATTTACGTTATACGATATATTGTTTATTATTTATATATATAGTATTAAAGTTTAATATTATATAAATATAATATAATAATTAAATACTTTAAATTAAAGAGCCTTTTTAATTAAACGTTTAATGATTACGTTTATTAATTATAATAAAAGAATATTAATATTATTAAAGATTAATCATTTCTTAAATATATAATATTAATAATTAAACGCTCTCTTCTTTTAAATTTAAAAAAACTTTAAAAAGAATTATATTTTAAAAAAGAGAATAAATTATCTTTTAATTCTTATTTTTTAAATTAAGACTTATAAAAGCTGTTTTAATAAACTAATAGAATCGCTTATTTAAAAAAGAGTATATATTTAAATAATGAGAGTAAAAGACTATGTTTTTCGTCGTTTTAAATTTAAAACGGTTTTACTTTATTTTAATTTTTAATTTAACTTCTTTTAAAATGATTCTTTATTTTAAAACGGGACTTATTATTAAATGAGTTTTAAGAGAGTTATATAAAGCTGTCGATTATAATATTACGTTATTAAATACGTCGTCATTATCGTTACTTTTAATTTATTTTAATAAATTATTTATTTTAATTCTTTTAATTCTTTAATAAACAATTCTTTATTATTAAATAAAATACACGTTAAAATGAGCTTTAAAGAGAGGTTATACGAGGCTTTTGATTAATTTAAACTATTAAAGCACTATGTCGTCATCGCTTTAATATTAAAGGAAAAGAGTAATATAATAAATTATACTTAATATTTAAATTTAATTCATGAATATAAATCTCTCGTTTTAATCAAACTTAGCTTTAAAGGCTATATATAAAGCCCTTTATATTCTTCTTTAATTTAAACTCTTTTTTTCTCTTTAATTTATCTTTTTTATATATATATAAAATCGCTGTTTATAATATTATATAATTACTTTATAATATAAATACTTTAAATAAAGTCTTTAAAAGAATATTATTATAATTTTAATTAAATTATAAATAATATTTAATAGTTTATTATTCGAAAATAATAATTAAAATTAAAATTAATTAATATATGAATTTTAAAAGCTTAAAAGTTAAAATTAAAAAATATATTAATTTAAATATAAATCGTTTTAAATTATAAAGCTTTAAAATCCTTTATAATAATTAAAGCTTTAATAAATAAATAAGTATAATAAATTGAAACTTTTTTATAATTTAATTAATAATCTTTTATAATTTAATTAATAATCTTTTATAATTTAATTAATAATCTTTTATAATTTAATTAATAATCTTTTATAATTTAATTAATAATCTTTTATAATTTAATTAATAATCTTTTATAACTTAATCAATAATCTTTTATAATTTAATTAATAATCTTTTATAACTTAATTAATAATCCTTTATAACTTAATTAATAATCTTTTATAACTTAATTAATAATCTTTTATAATTTAATTAAATAAATTTAAATTTAAAAACACTTTATTAAAGAATTATAAATAAGAACTTAAATTAAATACTTTATAATAAATTATTTCTCTTTAAAAACTATTTAATAGTTTTTAAAAATAATAACTTTAGAATATATTTATTAAATAAAATATATAATTAAATATTAATTAAAGACGTTTAAATTAATTTATAAACATTATTATTAATTTAATCTTTATATATTTATCGATTATTTTATTAATAATTATTAAATATATTATTACTTTTATATTCTTTAAAATAAACTCTTTAATTTATTTAATTTATTTTTAATCTTAAACCATTTTTAATAATATATATATATAGACTTTAAAGAGTTTCTATTTAATAAATTTAAAAGAAATATATTAATTATATTTATTTATTATTTTAATAAAAGATTAATCTTTATTCTTTATTATAAGAAATTAAAAAAATTATTTTTAAAATAAAACTATAAGAAATTAATAAATTAATAAAAATAATAAAAATAATAAAATAATAAAACTTATTATTATTTATAATTATAAATTATATTTTATTTATTAAAAGATTTTAATAATAAATTATAAACTTTATAATTATAATTATATTAAAATAATTATTATAAATTAAATATTAATAATTTAATATTTATAGAATTAAAAATATTATTAATAAAATATATATTAAAAATTAAAAAGAAAATAAATAAAAAGAATAATATTAAAAAAAGTAGTTTTTTTTATAAAAGATTTAAATTAAATTATAAATTTAATAATTTTTTTAAGAATAATAATAATAATAATAATGTTATAAAGTGATTATATAATTATAAATAAACAGTGATTTATTATATATAAAAAAGATAATTTAAAAGAGAAGAAGATCAAAAAGAAGCTTTTAAAATAAAAGGGTTTATACGACGTTAAGCTTTTAACCGTATTAAGTTTAATTGAAAAGATTTATATTTTAAAGTCAAGTTTAAATATTGAATATAATTTATTACATCACTCTCTTTTCGTTAAATAAATAGAGTTTAAAGAAAAGATTATTAAAGGCCGAATATAATATAATTTAAAAGTAAAAGTGATGTTATATAAAGTTAAAGATAATTATATAACTTCTGATATATTCGATAATTATAATGATTTAAAAAGAAATATTAAAATATATAACTTCTTTAATCGGATATATCTTTAAAACTTTAACTTAATATAATAAATTGAATTATATAGTGTTAATAAGAATAATCGCAGTTATAAAGCCTTTCTTAGTTTTAATTTAAAACATATAATAATCTTTTATTAATAATATTATTATTCTATCGATTTTCATTAAAAATCTATTAAATTCTAACTTTTTAAAGTTTTTATATCACTTTTCCAACTCTTTATACTTTATATAATCCTTAGAAAGACGTTTTTATAATTCATTATATCTTATCAATTTAATTTTATTCTCAATAATTATATTTCTTATAATTAAATAATTGGAATATATTTCAATGACTTTAAATATATTATTATTAATTTAATGTTTATCGCTCACTTTCTCATTATATTTAACTTTTATATAAAAATCGAATATTAATTTAATAATCTTTAAAATAATATATAATTCGTTATTTACTTTAAAAATAAATATAAATTTAAGAATTTTAATGTCTTTTAAAATGATTTATATAATTAATAAGTTTTAACAACTCTTATTATTTAAGTTATAAGTACTTATAATAATAAGCTTTATAATTATTATCAAATAGTTTTTATTTTAATTCGAATGAAATCTACTTTTATTAATTATATATTTAATTAAATATTTATTAAATATAAAGTTAATAAACTTAAAACATATTCTAATTATATTTAAAATTATAAAGAAGTATAATATAAGTATTATAAGTCGTGTTATTTTAAGAATTATATTAAGTTAATTTATTTAATTTCATTATATATTAATCGTCTTTTTAATTTAACTCTTCACGTTCTTTAAATATTAAGTCTTAACTTTTAATCGTTTTAAATATATATATAAAAGACTAATAACCGCTTTAAAACATATAATACTATTTATTAAACTATTTATAAAGCTTTAAAATCCTGACTTAAAGTTTAACTTTAAAATATATAATATTTAAATGACATTAATAAAAAAGATGATGAATTCTTTAATATTAACGACGTTATTAAAGTTCTTTAAAGTGATATACTTAATATTACTTATATTCTCATCTTTACTCTCTTCGAATAATTATAATAAGAGATATATCAATATATAGATTTTATTATAAATATTAATATTTCTTCTTATCTCTCTTTTTATTTTAAACTTAAATTAATTATAAACATTAATACTTCTTTTTATTCCTCTTCTCGTTTTTAGTCTTAATAATAATTATAATATAATTATACGTCTTTTATATTCAATTTAATATCTTTAAAAAAAGAGATTTATTAAATCTTATTATCTTTAATAAAAGACATATTCTTTATAATATATACTTATATTAGTTTTATTTTAAATGAGTCTTTTAAATTAAATTCTCGTGATTTATATAATATTAATATTATTCCTCTTCTTTTAACTTAATATAATCTTTTTGTCACGGTCCTGCCCTTGAAGTCAAGTGACTACGGAGCGCACAGAGCTCATAGACTACCCGCAAAGGGTATAACCTGAAACTAGACCTGTAATACGTCTGTAAAGATATACTCTGACTTCTTCTCTTACTCTCTTTCCCTCTTTAACTTTAGATCTTCAATAGTACCGCCTCTTGCCCTTTTAATCACTCGCTACACCTGTGTATACTATAAGTAAAAGTGAACTATAATAAGGTCAGCAGTCAGAGTTCGTCACACTTTTATCTCTCTTTTTTCACTCTTAATAGTCGCGACTATTTATAAGCGGTCATAATATAAAAAAGAGTGATTTCTTAATATAATCGTCTTAATATAAAAGAAGTATAAGCGAGAGTATATTGGCTATTATAAAAGCTTTATATAAATAAGCCTTTATTGATTGACGTGGCCGATATAAGTTTAATATTAATCTTTATAAATTAATCAATAATAAGTATTAAAAGCGACGAGATGATTAAAGAGTGAGTTATAATGTCAATAAAAATAATATAAATAAGCGTTTCATTATATTATAATCTGATAATAAAGTGGTTTGACAAAGTTTTATTAAATATAATTAGTTTTATAAATTTTAAATAAAGAATAATTACTTATAATATTAAGCGAGTAAGCGATATTGATTAAAGTTTAAATATATATAATAATAACTTTTATTAATAACTTTTTAAACTTCTTATATTATGTTTATAGTCTTTAATAAATTTTTAAACTTTAATTAAACTTTATTCTTTTCTTTATAAAGAAAAGTGATCGATTTCTATAAATTAAAACTTAAAATATAAAAGAATTTCTATAAATTAAATAATAAAATAAAATTAATCCGCTTAACTCTCTTATATAATATTCTTATAATTAAAGAAGACTAGTTTTTTTAAAGCCTGTTTCGTTATTATTAAAAAAGACTTAACGACAAGCTTTATTCTTATTCTTAAACTTCTTACTTTAGTCTTTTCTATCGACGACTTCTTCTTTTAATCTTATAAATTTAAGAGTTATAACGAGCTTTTTCTACTTTATATATATTTAAGATAATTATATTCTTAAGATTAAAAACTGATTCTCAAATTAAAATATATTATTAATTCTATTTAATTAAATATTCAAGACGTGATCTATAATTAATTCTCTTTATTTATTCGTTTAAAATCGCTTTTATTTTATACTCTTTTTCTCTTTTAATAATTAAAGAGAGAGACTGATTATTATATATTATTTATAAAAAGAAGAGATCGTTTATTATAAATTATAAAAGGATTATATAAAAGATATTATAAATCTTAATAAATATATTAAGACGATAATTATAAGAATTAATAACTTCGATAATAATAAACTTAATATTCTTATAGTTTAACTTTTTAAACAATCGACTTATTTATATATTCTTAAGTTTTAATCAGACTTTGTCTTTTATCTTATACGATATAACTTAGTCTTATAAGCGATTAGCTTATTCTTTTTATATTTATTGAATTATAATTATTACGGCTTAAACTTATTAAAAGGCGTTATATAGTCTTTATATAAAATTATCAACTTTTTGAATAAGACTCTCAATGTTTATATAGAGTTATAACTCTCTTTCAAACTGAATTACATTTATATTATAATTATAAATAAGAAAGAATAGATTAATTTTTATAAAAGCCGCTTCTCGATTATTAATCGATAATTGAATTATAATTAATAAAAACTCTTAGTCGTTTTAAATATAATTAATAAAGGCTCGAAGATAAGTCTTTATTTACTGATTTATTCGTTTAATAAAATCGTTTATTTCAAGATAAAAGACAGTTGAGATTCTTTATATAACTCTTAAAAAGCAATAAATATGAGTTTATATATTTTTTATAAATTATATTCTTCGATTTAAAATAATAATTTTAAAGAAGTTATAATATCAATAAAAACATCGAATAAAACACTTAATTATTACTTTAATAATAATCTCTTTAAGCTCTTTAAAGATTACTCTTTTATTTAATTCATTAATAATAATTATTAAATTTATATAATTATTATTAAAAGGAAACTTAATAATAAAGTCGATAAAAATCTTTTATTAAATTTATAAAGAGATAAAAAAGGCTTAAAAAAGCTTTAATACTTATCTCTTTAAGTCTTATTTTAAAAGTATATATTATAATTATATATAAACTTTTATACATCGCTTATTATCTTAAGTTAATAGAATTAATAAATTATAAAAGCTATTATACCTTTTCTCTTTAAATAACCTTTTATTATAAAGTCGTATATCTTTTAAATTAATCTCATATAAAGCTCTTTAAACTTTAAGACTTAATGTCTTCTTTAAAATAATAACTCTTTTTTTTAAAAAAGAGTATATTTATTAATAAAGACTTTAACTTTAAGTTTAATTAAAAAGACTTTATTTTTAACTCGAATTATTTAATAAAGCTTTTTATACAACGCATTAAAAGCTTTTATTAAATCTTATAACTCTTATAATAAAGTGATTTTATTTAAATATAAGTCAAGTCTTATAATTTATATAAACGTAAAATATAGCCTTTAAAGCTTTAAAAGCTATTTTAACTTTATAAGTTAAATTATTCAATTTCAGATTTAGTCGTTAAAAGCGTCTTTTAATATAAGAAATAATGAAGTTATATTTAAATAAAATCAAAGACTAATATATTTGACGTTTTATTAACTTTTATATTAATATAAAATACTCGAGATTCTTATAGTCTGTTTAAATTTAAAAGCTCTTTATATTCTTAAAGTCTACGTCTTATTCTTTTAAATATCATATAATAATTAATATCTCTTTATTATAAATCTCATAATTATATTTTATATTTAAATTCTTTTTAAAATAATAAATATAAAAGTGAAGTATATTCTCGTCGTCTTTTTAATATATTATTTAAAAGAATCCGTCTCGATAATCGTTATATAATAATACTTAAATAAAGAAAAGATTAATTTAAATATAAATATTTATTTTAACTTTTTAAAAGTAATATTAACCTCGTTTCTTTATTTAAAGACTTGATCTTTTTAAATTAAATTCATAATAAACTATATAATATTAGAAAACTTATTAATAAATCATTAATAAAAATTAATAAAGTTAATAAAGGATTAAACTCTTTTTATTAATCTTAACGCTTTTTATTCGATAATAACTTTAATCTTTTTTAAGTCTATTTATATACTCTTATTAACTTTAATAATAAATCTGAAGTATTTTATTAATTGAACTTCGAATTCGCATTTATTAATATTAAATTGAAGTCTTATAATTTATAACTTAATTAAAACCTTTTATATATATTTTCAATGGTTTTTAAAAAAGCTATTAATATAAATAAAAACGTCGTAAATATATATTGAATAGAACTCATTTAAATATTCTTATAAAACGTATTTGATATACTTTTAAAAAGTATTAAAAGTATTAATTAAGTCAAAAGATGTCATTAATTATTTATAGAATTTATATTTTATATAAAAGGCAGTTATTTATTCTTAACCTTTTATTATTTATATTTTATAAAAAGAAACGATAATATTTAACTTTATATATCATTTCACTTAATCAATATTTTATAACATTTCATATATTAATAAAAGTAAATATTAGTCTTTATAAGTAATCTTATTTAAGCTTTAATAGTTTATATAAAACCGTAATCCGTTATTAAACTTTTATATAAAAAGGATAAACATAAAAGTAAATAAGTTATTAATTCGAATAAACTCTTTATTTAAGTACTTTATTAATGTCTTTTATAATATTAAAGAGCTCGTCTTTTAATATATTATATATACGTCTTTAAAATCCTTTTAATTCCTTTTAATTCATCTTTTTTAACTTAATATAATAGTCTGCCTTTCCTCGATATAAAAGGAGTTTCTTAGTCTTTATATAATCAAATAGTTATAAAAAGTTTAAATAGTACTTTAAAAGCACTTTAATTAAGTCGGTTCTTATCTTTATTATTAAAGCCTTATTTATATTTATTAAATTAATAGAAAAGACTTATGACTTTTTTAACTTCTTATATCTTTATATAATAATCATAAAGGCCGTTATAAAGACTATAAAATAATTAAGCTTCTTTTTAAGAATAATAGTTTAATTATAAATAATTATTCTATTAATTTAAATAATTATATAATTCTTTCGGGTTTTAAATATAACGTCGTTCGTCTTCATTTAAAAAAGCTTAATAATAAAGTCGTATAATATTAATTTAAATATAATATAAAAGAAGTTCTTAAATTTTAAATGATTATTAATATCGGTTTATATAATTATAACTTTATTAATAATGTTTCTCTTTATATTATTATAATTAATCATTTAACGAAGAGTGATTTTAATATATTTAAAAGTATATTTTTAAATAAAACGGGAATTAATAACTTTATATAATTGACATTTAATATTAATAAGTATATAAATAAAACAAATTCTATTAATAAGAATAAAGATTATAAATAAAAGTATATTTATTTCTCTTTTAAACTTCTATTAGTCTTTAATAACTCTTTTATATTCTCTTTAACGGCTTATAAAAAGAGCTTATCTTTTTTCTCATTTATTTTATTATTAAAAGAGTTTTTTACTTCTTTAATTCTTGACTTAAACGAGAAGAAGATTGACGTAATAGTCATATAATAGTCAGACTTAATAATAAAGAAGTAAAGACAATCTTAAATTATATGTCTTTTTTTATTATAATGAAAACATTATTTATTGTATTTATAACTTAATATCTCTTTTATTAATATTCATTTTACTTATAGTTTTTAATTTATATAAAGGTCTTATTTTTATATAGTCGTAAGTCGTATAATTATAATAAGTTCTCAATTTATTAAATCGCTCTTTAATATATAAGTTTATTAATATTAATAATTCTTTATAAATACTTTATATTATTTAAGCTTCGCACGTTTTATATTCTGATTAATCGTTATTAATAATACGATATAGTCATTATACGATATTAAGACTAATATAATTATTAATATATTAATTAAAGCGAAGTTAATTCCGTTTAAAAGAAAAGTCTTTTTCATATTATTTAATTAGTCGAGTCCGTTTACTTTTAAAAGTATTTGATTAAACTCAATATAAAAGGTAAAAAAAAGCTTTATATTTTAATAAAAAGAATAGAGCTTATTAAAAGCATTAACTCTTATCTTTAAATTATCGTATATAGTCTTTAATCTGTCGATAATTTAATTAATAAAGTTTGTTTAAAATTAAAGAATATTATTTAATAATAAGATTAAAATCTACGATTAAACTTATTATATTACTTTATCTTTTAATCGGTTATATATATATTAAAATTAAGTCAAGTCGAAGTCGGTATTTATATTTATAATAAACTTAACTTTGACTTACGTGAATTATAATAAAAAGTCGGACTTCTTTCTTTTATTATATATAATTAAATATTTTAACTTAAGTCTTTATTCTTTTAATATTTATATATATAATTATATAAACTGATTGATAACATTTTAAAGATTGAATATATTTTATAAAGTTGATATAAATTAAAGTAATTATATAAAGACGTTTAATATTAACTTTAATTAATAACTCGGTCTAAAAATAATAAAATATAATTAAAGAGTACTTTACGATATAAATTAAAGTATAATATTTAAAGAAGAGTTTAACGACTGAGACAAGTATTATATAATAATATTTAGCCCTTCGAATCTATTATTAAAAGTATTTTATTATTTATTAAAGTGAGACATTATTGAAAATAATTATTAAAGCTGTTTTATAATCGCAGTATTAATATCGTTTAATAATAAAGCGCTATTTGATTAACTTAATATCGTTAATATTAATATATTATAGTTTATAAACATTGAGCCTTTTTAAACGTCAAAGTTTTACATATTATTTATTTTATATAAAAGACTTTTATACGGCGTAAATTATTATATCTACGATTAAATAAAAGATTATTTTAATATTATAAAGTAATTATATAATTATAAATAAACAATGATCCGTTATATATAAAGAATAATTTAAAGAGAGAAGAAGATCAAAAAGAAGCTCTTAAAATAAAAGGGTTTATACGACGTTAAGCTCTTAACCGTATTAAACGTAATTAAAAAGATTTATACTATAATAAAGGAATAGGGGTAACAGGCTAAGAATCGTACTGTCAGTCAGAACGGGTCAAATTCTAGCCGATCACGTGGCTAGCGAAGCTAGTTACTATATAAAGGGGCTTCTTTTATATATAGATCTTTATGAGTCTAACACTTTATTAATCAAGTTGGTAGTCTACGGACTCTAGCTTATTCCTTTTATAATACCTTAAAGTTAAGTTTAAATACTGAGTGTAATCTATTATAAAAAAAGAATAAAAAGTAAATATTATATATTAATTAATTAATATAATTAATATAATTAATATAATTAAATATTAAATCTTATAAAAGAATTATAT
>Ga0302221_10000616_pt1 | contig 25411 bp, 6 predicted proteins | sample II_Palsa_E2_1_FD_193517 | JGI IMG/M metagenome (GOLD analysis project Ga0302221, IMG submission 193517) | Peat permafrost microbial communities from Stordalen Mire near Abisko, Sweden - II_Palsa_E2_1 | ecosystem: Environmental > Terrestrial > Soil > Palsa > Peat permafrost | place: Sweden... | reverse complement strand
AAATAATTGCTCCCCCCCCCCCCCCTTAAAATAAGTTTTCTTTTTAAATGACAATCCTTACTTTTATCTTAATTCTAGATTATAAGGTTAGTCGGTTTCGGAAATAGTTTTTTAAGCGTGATAAGGTATACTTTAAATAAGTTTAAACCCCTTATCTAAAAGCAATAGTCTTTTATTATCGTGTTATAAGTGTAGTCCAAATCTTAAAGCAAAGACTATTAACATATTATTATAGTAATATACGTTACTTGCAGCTTATTATCTATTATATAGCTTACTAGCTATATAAATTAATACTTATCTTAAATAACTTAACCTTTTCTTACAAAGATATTACAATTATCCTTTTAACTATTTCTACTAATATAAAAGAGCTTCGAAAAACGATACAAAGCATATTAGCTTATAATTTGTCTCTAATTTTAATTGTTACAACAAAGCATCTATATAAAGCTCTCTAAAAGCTTTGCAAATCAATAAATGCAAGAAATATTAAAGTCCTTAAAAGCCTAATTACAAGCAAACGTCTCCAAGTCTATATAGCTATCCCTTTTATTAAGACCTCTATTATAGTTATAGCTAATAATAATATTATATAGCCGAGCACTATCCTTCCTTGGCTTTTAGCACCCTTTAAAGATAAGAAGATTAGTAGAGTTAGGACATGTTAACAAGTAAGACGTCTCGAAACTAGTATATTAATAAAGCTATATTTTAATTAGCTAGCTATTGCATATATTAAACGACGCAACTTCGAAATATCGGCAATATATAATATTAATAATAGCACTTTATACATATTTAAGAGAATATGCGCCCTTCAAATTAAGATCTTGCAAAATTTAGCTTTTTTAAAGGGATTTGCGACGGAAACGTAAAAAGGACGTCCCCTTTATACTAACGACAATAACTTTATTACGCGCTAGCTAGTTGCGAAAGAATAAAAGACTTAAGTCTAATATAATTCAAAATGCAAAGTCGAGATAACTTTTAAGAATAATATCAAGTTTTTATATTAATATAATAAATAAGCAAGAAGCAATTAAAGAAGTAATTATATAAGTTTATAAGTTAAAAGACACGTTTAAAGGTATATTAAAGCTTTATAATAATAGTATAATAAGTTAACTGCTATATAAGAAGCAACTTTAATATACTTATACTTTGCATTTAATAATATATATAAACTTTGCTATTATTGTTAATCTTTTGCTTTTTTAGTTATACTATCGAAGTACTTTATTATATAAGGAACATGTACAAAGATCTTTACTTGTTGCTTTCTTTGCTTAATAGCTAGCAAGTAAAAACATTAAATTAATTAAGCTTTATAAGCGCAATATTTGGGACATCCGGTTCTTACTAGTATTTATATCCTTTAGCTACTTTTATAGTTTTATTAAGTTATAAGGGCTTTATACTCTTTATTAGATATATATTTATCTTACTTATTAGTATATTTAAAGTCTAATCTTATATTACAAATAAGCTAAAGTAATCGATTAATGCCGAGGTTATAACTTTAATAAGGGCGGAGGGCAAAGGCTAAAGATTAAAGTATTAATAAAGGAATAAAAAAGTTTATAAATATTAGTTAGCACTTTTATATATATATTAGATTGTGATTTTTCGACTCTTTTAATTATTTAATATATAATTGCGTTAAGAGCGTAAATTTGCGGAAATATCTTCCTTAAATGTGTAATATGCTATCTTGGCTAAAGGAGACAAAGAATTACTTACACATAATAAGGGGTCGTTAGCCCCGCTAATATTTAGCCTTATTAGGGCTATAATAGTTTTCATTATTTATTAGTTACTATTTAATCTTTTTAATTACTTATAATACCCTTATTTGTGTGCATATAATATAACTTTAAGATAAAATATATTTGCTAATAGAAACAATATAGCAAAGAAACTAGTAATAAGAGAAGAATACTCTATCGTCGCTACTATAAATATATTTTTAACCGGTTAAATTACTGGCAACTAGAGCCGAAGTCTTTATATTATTACTTAACACTTACTTTCTTTATCTTCTTGCTCCTTATTCCCGAGTATATTTATCTTATTCTTATTATTATCAAGTATAGCTGTCTCTTATCTATTACTTATTGCCAAGTTAGCGTAAAAAGCGGCCGCTTTAAGCAAAGCTTTATGTGTAATGCGCTTTGCCTTGTTGTAAAACTTATCCTTATTTAAAATTGTTGCCCTTTTATAGCCGAATTCTTTTACTTTTCTTGCGCCAAGTTTAATAAAGTTATAATCCGGATCGATAATATAATTAGGGACTATCTTATAAAGCTTATCCTTTAATATTGCTAAATATAACTTACGCATAAGAAGCTTTTAAGACTTATCTTCTAATTCCTTTATACTAAAAATCTCGTCGAAGTTTTTAAGCTTGTTAAGAGTATATACGTAGTATTTAAGATTAAACACCCTTATAAGAGTATATAAATCGAAGTTATATTTATTTAATTAAATTCGTCCTAATTCCGGGTCATTTTCGATAGTTAGCTTAAGAAAAGCAAGAGAATCCCTTTTTAATCTTATAACTATTCCTCTTAACTATATTATAAAGAGATTAAAGACGCAAAGATGCTTAATATAAACTTAAAGCCCCTTTTTAAGCGTGTTGTCTCTTAATATAATATTAATTGCTATTCTTGCAAGCGTATTAACTTAGCTAAGTTTAATATTATATAAAAAGCATAAAGTATTAAAATCTTATTTTAATTTTAAGACATATAACTTTAGCATAATTACTACTTAAAAGCTATTTAGTAAACTAATTATATTAAAGATCTTTTCGTATAGCAAAACTTTAAGCAAACATATATAAATAAGCTTATATATATTTAAGTAAAATATAGTAAGAGGGAAAGCCGGGACAAGCACTTAGCGCTTATTTGTAATTATTACTATTAACTCCTCTTTATTGTCGAGTGTAACTATCTCCTTGACTATTGCCTCTTTATTACTTCTAGCTAGCTTTACTATCTTTTTTGCTATTTTATAAGCATCCTTATAAGATAACCCATTATCTTTACAATTTAATTTATCCCTTAATTTATATACTTAATATTAATATAAAAATTCGTAAAAGGGTTTTAAAAGGGGCAACTATTATTTGTCGAGTATATTAGCAAAAAATATATGCATTTTCTATTTATCTCGTATAATATAAAAGGCCTTTAATACCGAAATAGCCATATACTCGAAGATAGTTTGCGCATTACTAAGACGTTTGCTATTTAAAATAGCATTAAAATTTGCTTAATATAACCCTTTAATAAGTTAATTAATATCCGGAGTAAGCGGAAAAAGTCGCTAATAGCATAGTAAAGCCGCTAAGGTTAATACGAGCTGCTTTTTTAGTTAAAAGACTTAAATGCTATTAATAAGTCGTTTATATAGCTTATAACTATTAACTAAAGCTACTTATTTAACTAGAACTTCGTCAATTATATGCTTAATTAGGTTCTAAGTAAAAAGCACTAGTATATTATTTTATAGTGTCTCGAGGGAATAATAGTTGTGGTAAAAATTTAACTTGTCCCTTATTAGCATTATTCTTAATATTTATTATTAGGCACTTATATTTGTGCGCAAATTATTTATACTTGCTTATAAGTAAGTTTGCTTAAAAGGTCGAGCAAAAGACTTTAAAGAAAGTTTAAAGGGGTTTAAGTTTATTATATAAAGTAGCATATTAAGTACTTATTTAAAAATCCGATTAAAAGTTAGCTTATTAGTTTAGCATTTAATTTTATAACATCCGGCTTGCAGATAATAGTACTACAAAAAACTAGGGACTTTAAAAGAGCACTAATTATTTTCTTTAAGTTAAAGGTTTTAAAACGTTTTAATCCGCTAATGCCAAATATAAATCTATATATGTTATTATTATTATTAACCGAATAGCTCAAATTAAGCTTGTATTGCCGCATATCCCTTTTAATTTTAGCAAATTCGGCTAAGGATTAGAGAAGTAAAAGTTTATAAAATGTTACTTTAATTTAAGCAATTATTAAATGTTTATCCTTAGCCTTAAAATTATCAATTTTGCTTAAGAGGTAAGTAATAATATTCGTATAAAGATTTTAAAGGGGCTAAAGCAATTCGTCTTTGTCTTTTTTAAAGAGTTTATAAATAACGGGCATATTATAGTTATCGACCAAGTTTAAAGCAATAAATAAAAGCCCCTTAATAAATATAATTTTAGTTATAAGATCCAATTTCTAATAATAGTTAATACTATTCTTTATAAATAAATAAGGATATAATTATTAGGTTACGCTTTAAGATAGCCCCTTTAAGCGCTACTTAATATGATATTCGGGCGTGTTTCTGATAACAAAAGTCGAGTCTTAAGCTCTTTCTAGAAAGTATTACCTTTATAGCGTCTTAAAAAAAGCAAGAAGTAGCATTTTATCTTGCTAACTATTTGCTATATACTAACACTTCCTCGTTTATTAGCTTTAATAAATCGATTTCGGGCTAAAACTTAAACTTAAAGACAAAAAGCTATAAAAGATACAAGTTATTAATTGTAACTTGATATATGCTATAGCTTTTATTAATAATATATATTTTAAGTGCTAATAATATTTGTTTTTAATCGGAATTAATTAGCTTAATTTAATTTGCTAATATGCAATATAGCATTTATAGTCTATTACTTAAAGGTGTATATATAAGTTTATTAGTATTAAATCGGACAAAGAATTGTTATTTATAAGTTACAAGTTTTTAAAGAAAGTTTATAAAGCCTTTACTAGTCAAAATTCACGTGAGACCCGGATTTTAGGGTAACTAAGTTCGGGGATAAGTGTATATATCTTAAATATAATAAAATATAGCAAAAGTATATAGCTTTAATAGCAAAATTGGGCAAAGAATACAATCTTTCGAAGAAAACGAGGCGATTAACTATACTTTCTTGCAAGAACTTAATTATTTATAAGGTTAATAAATGCGAACACGCAATATAGTTTGCTTTATATCCTTATATTATATATTAAAAACTAAGTAAGCCGGGGATTGTAGAAGATTTGCAAGTTAAGCCGCAAATGTATTAAATAATAAAGAAAAGGAGTCTTGCTAAAGAAGCTATAAGGGTGCGCTACAATTGTAAGTTGCTAGTTAATTAAGAAGTAAAACTTGTAAAACCGGGTATATAACCATTTTCTACCCTAATTACTTTGTTTTAAAGATGTAGCATTATACGCTTTTATACCCGGGCTTAAAAAGTTATATGCTAATTAGCTCGGCTAAAAGATAAGGGATTTCATTTAAACTTTATTTAAACGAAATAGTAGCTTTCGCATCTCTTTCTTTTAAAACTTTAATAGACACTAGCATTATGCTTATATTATTAGATAGCAATATAATTACAATCTCTTGAGGAGCAAATAAGGGCTATAGCTAACTTTCCTTTTCCTTAAAGTCCCCACATTTGCCTTTATCTTATTTAATATTTCCTTTATAGTTAAATCCCGTATCTGCAAGCATTACTTATTTAAGTATATTTTTATAGCTACCTAATTTCTAGCTAGCAATACTATAATCCCTTCCCCTTTTAATAATAATAGCCCTTACTTTAACCGACTAATATAATAACTTGCTAGCTATATATATACTACTATTAATAGCTATATCGTCGACACCCCCATCTTCTTTAATAAAGTCAAATAATAGCCCTCGCTTCTTATTACTTTAAAATGTTATTAAATATAATTTACTATTGATAATATTATTAAATTCTATTCCTTAATTAAGCAATTTAGCCGAGTACTTTAAGAATAAGGTTAGACTTAATAATACTAATATTAAACAAATCGATTATTTAATTAAAGTAACTTAAAACTTTATTTAATTAGCAAGTTTTAACCGAAGAATATTTACTATTATCTTAAGCTTATAGTTACACATTTTTAATTAGTTTAAAAACGACGATGATAATTTTAAAGACAACTTAAGAGATAAGCTATTAAAACTTATCTTGCGTCTTATAAATTTATATCGGGTTTATATTATAATTTAAAGCTACTTTTACTTTGCTAATTTCTTTTATATTATTTACTTTGCTTATAAGGTTAAGCAAATAGCAAAGTTATTAAACTAGAAAGTTAGCAAAGGGGGAGGACAAACTCGGTAGACTATTATAGCCTTAAAGATAGCCGAAGCATTAGGCATAAAATAGAAAGATATAATAGATAAGAAGGCAAGGAGCAAGAATTATAAGGTGCTTCTTTAGTATAATAGCCTAGGGTTACTTCTCCGAATTAGACTAAGTGTAAATACTTTATAAGTAGGGGAAAAACCTGCTTAACTTTATAAAAGAAAAATGCTAATTAGTATCTAAGCTAATAACATTGCCTCAAAAAAGCTAATATACCACTTTTACTTAAATATTAAAAAGCTTATTTGCTATAACTTTATATGCAAGCTTGCGCACTCAATTTATTTACTAGCCGAATTATTGCTATTAATATAATTGCCTTTAGCTATAGCTACTACAAGCTTAAAGCTACTAGAAGCGACTTGATAAATAATATATAAGCAAACACGAATTTTTAGCAACTAGCATACGACACGAAAAACTTAACTATTACACAATTGCTCAAATATTTAAAAGAAGGCCTAGCCTCCTTAGAAAATCGAATTCAAAAAAAGAGGCGATTTAGTAATTTCGACGATGCTTATTTAGTTAAGGGGGAATCGAATATAGCTAAAGAGCTAGAAATGTCGATAATAGTGCATAAAGAAGTAAATATAAGGGATGTAATAGTGCTTTAGCTAATGCTTAAAGAGCAAAAAATGTTAATAAAGGGGCTTTGGCCTAAAGAGCAAAAGACGCCGACGATGACTAAGTAAGTAATACCTAGCTAGCTAATACTTAAGGAACCGGAAATAACAAATATAACAAGGCACTTGCTTAAGGAAGTGCCTATATTAACAAGGATAAAGCCGTTTAAGAGACGAGGCATATCGATAACGTAGCCGACGCAAACACTTAGCTTAAATATATTAATAATATCGAGCCGATAACTTATAATAAAATTTTTATAAATATATAAAAATTGGGCAAACGACACTTAAGAGTAAATATAAGCAATATAGCTTAATGCCTTTGCATTAAGGAGTATAAATAGAATTGCTATTATTTTAAAAGTATTAAGTGTCTATTATAAATATCACAAATATAAATAACGTGTTCTTATAACTATTTATTATAATGCTTGCTTTATTAGCTAAATAAATAATTAACCTTATATTTTAATTTATAAACTATATTACTTCCCGAGAGTTATAATATTCGATTTTAAGATTTTTAACTTTCTTTAAAAGGATTATTATAGCTACTATATCGCTTAATATCCGAAAAGACCCTCCGGTTAAGACTTATAGCGTTAGTTGCTACTATAATTTGATTTTGTTTAAATCGAGGATTATAGCAATAAAAGAACCGGGTTAAATTTATAAGAAAATCATTAGCTTTAGCGCTATAAATAATATACTTTACTAACTTTGTCTAAATAACTTCTTTTAAATTTGTTATATACATCTTTATAGCTACTAATAAAGTCAAGTTTAACCAGTTTCTCTTTAGCAAAGATTATTTTATTATAAGCATCGCAAGCGGCCTTTTTTACTAAACCGAGGAAAGTGGGTATTAGCTATAAAATTACAATAAGCACCTCTTTATTAGCAAATATCGTTAAATTATATATCTTATTTAAGAACTTTAAAGGCTAAAACACGATTATAGCAAATTTAGTTATAGCATATTGCATTTAAAATCGGGTTTACGCAAATTAAGTTTTTAAATATAGCGCGCAGCACAAATAGCTTAACGAAAACTAGCTAAAGACCACGTGACATAATATTAATAAAATTGATCCCCTAGCATTTTTACCCTTTTAAAAAGCTTACTTGTCCTTTATAAAAAAAGAGTTAAATCCTTTAAAATCGATCCTTTCTTTAGCCGAAAAAACTATTACTAAATCCTTATCCTTATTAGTAGCACTATACCCTCTCTTTATTACTTCCTTTATCAAATGTAAAGCTAAAGAGCAAAGGGATTTACTTGACGAAATGTTTATCTTTAAGTTTTATAATAAATTAGATTTTCGATTACTATTAAGCTTAAAGAGTTAAGGTAAGGGAAGAATTTAAACTTTATCGAATTTGCGTCGGCCGATATAAGGGCTATAGCATTCTATAAACCTTTAAAGACTTTGCAAGGTGTGTTAAGCCCTTATAAGAGTTTAAGCTTTTACTTTTTCACTTAATAAAATAAATAATTCAAATTGTAAGAATAGCTAGCCTATTCCTTAGCTATAGCTTTGCTTAAGTAAATAGTTAATAGCTTATAAATAAGGGAATATATCTTTAAAGTATCTTAAAGTCTTATTGCACAATTATTAATTACTCTTTCTCTAATATAAATATTAAAACTTAAATGCCGGGAATAATAAAGCTAAAACTATAAGCTAAGTAGCTAATTAGTCTATTAGTAAATTTAGCTTAAAGTTTATTTATTTTAAAATAACTATTTGCTTATGCTTTTATTTAACTATTTTAGTATATAAAACACTATTAAATGCATTACCTTTTTTTTCTTATACAATTTAGTATCTACCGACTTTTTTCGCTTGCTATAATCAGCTCTCCTAAAATAAGCATTTAAACCTTATATTATAATTAACCTCTTTATCAAATATAGCAATCCGCTAATATTATATAGCTTAGAATTGCCTTGCTTAAAGGATAGCGTAAATTTGCTATTAACACTTAGCTTAACTCGTTTTCGAAAGTTCCTATCTTTGCTAATAAAGGAATAATTGCCGACTATTTTAAAGATAAGACAATTGTTTAAATAAAAGGTAATAAAAGATTTAAAGAGCTAATTAAGCAAAACCTTAAATACAAGATTGCCTCGGCATATTAAGCACAAGATAACACTAGCACTTATATATTCTTTATTACATCCTTTTAAGATTAAGTCTAATTTAAAGTAAAATTTAGATATAATAGTATAATATACTATATTATTAATAACTTTAAATATTAAATTATCTTTTTAAGCTTTTAGTTTAAGTTTATATATACTTTTAGTATTATTTAGCCTTAATAGCTTGCTATTAAACTCGGTATTGAGCCGATAATATTTAAAGTAAGTTCAAAAGACTTATTTAATATGCTAATTATATATTTACTCTTAAAACATGCGCTATAATCTAAGAAAAGCTTTATCTTTTTAGAGGCTAAAAGGACTAAAAACAAATATAGATAGCTTGCTACTTGTCGTATGTAAAGTATTTGTGCTTAGCGAAACTATAAAGTTAAGCTCTTTAACTATTAAGAATATAGCTATTACTTTTAAAAGTGCCAAGATAAGCGGATTATTTTAAAGAGGTCTTGCGTCTTAAAACGTGCTAACCCCGTTTATCTTTTTAAGCAAGAAAAACTTATAAAATATAGTTATTTATATAGCATTATTAAAGGGAGAGGGAGTGTAGCAAACTTAAGTACTACGCTTGCAAATCTTGCATTACTTGTCGTATTAGTTAGCACTTAGAAGAGCAACTAAGGACTACTTGCATTTCTTATAATAATACTTTTTTATAGCTATCTTCTAGCTATATAATATAATAACTTGCTCTTAATTAGTTTAATAAACTTAAGTAATTTTTAAAGAAGCTTACCCTAATCCTTATCTCGAGTTCTTACCTTATTATAGTTAATAAAAATGTAGCTTAATAGCTTACAAATAATAGCAATAGGCAAACTTACTTGAGCACTTATAAAAGTTGCATATAAGTAATTTAAGATGCTTTTATCTTTTCCGAAGATTGCCTTTAATATAGCCTTAATATTTTTTATTAAGTATAAGCTATTAGCTAAGTACGACTTTGTAAGCTTATATATATAAGATATAAAAGGGATATGCAAAAATTTTTAAGGTTTAAAGGCAACTTTTGCTAACTTCTTAAACACTTCTTTAGCTTTATTAATAAATAACCCTTTAATAAATAATGCTATAACAATTAAACCCCCTAAAACGGTTAGTATATAATCTTATAAAGTTTTGCTAATTTAAATATATTTAAACTAATCCCGAATATTAACTTAAAGAACCTTTATAGCAAGATATATACCCTAATAAGTTCTTTTATCTAGTCCTTTATCCTCTTTATAAATCTCAAAGGAATAACCTCTCGTGTCCTTCCTTTATCGACACATAAGACCCTCTTAACTTTAGCAGTTAAAAGATAAACCTTTACAATTATCTCTTTTAATATCTTTGCTTTATAAAGGAAATAGTTATAAATTTTAAAGTTATAAAGGTTGTCTTTGTAATCGTCTTCAAATATTATAATATAGTTTTTGCAATTAATATATTTGCATTTTAAGCCAAATTGCGGTTTATATTATAAGTAAGAATAACAAGTGCTATTATTATAAATATTGTACTAAGAATTTGCAAAACGCTAAAAAGTACTTTTATAAATATTTGCTACAGCTTTTTTGCTATAATTTAATTATTTAAAAAGTTCTCTTAACTAGCTTTTAATCCCGTTAATAAATCCGGTAAAGAGGACTACATTTAAAGATCCTTTAAACGCTATTACTTTAAACTTACTTATATGACAAAGTAAATCTTTATATAAGGTTTAAAAGACTAATTTAAGGTCAAATATTAAGTATAATTAGCTTTATATACTAAGAAATAGATAAATATTTGCTTATTATAACTTTTTAGAAGATAATTATTTAAGAGGAAGCTTAATGCGATAATTAGGACTATAAACTCTATTAGCTCTTTTGCAAACTTTATATGCTTTAAAAAGTTAAATATATACTTAGCTAAGTCTTCGGCAATAAGATTCTAGTTCCTCGAGGCTATAACGAAATTAAATAGCTCTTTAAAAGGTTAAGAAAAGTAATTGTAAGCATATTAGAAAAGAGTAATAAAATGTGTTATAAAGAATAAAGTACAAGTATTTTCTTTTCTCTTTTATACTTTATTTAATTTATTTAAAAGACACTCCTTTAAGCGTTTATATTAAGCTTTAAAAGAGACTTTATAAACTAGGAAAAGAGCAATAATATAAAAGTCCGAGATTTACTTAAACAAGTCGTGTGTTATTTCCTCTCTTAATAGTAAAAGGAAGGCCTTTTTAGCCTCTTTCTCTTGCTTGCCTTTTAAAAGTATCTTCTTAATTATAATAATAACTTTAAAGTATATGCTTCTTAAAATCGTTAACAATTAACCTTTCTTTAGCTATTTGGCCAAATACTACGCAATTTGTCTAAAACCGCTAAAGTTAGTAGAAAAGAAGTAAAAGACGTCTATAAAGGGCAAAAGGAGACGAGAATAAATACTATTTGTGCTTTTATTTAAAGTATTATACGACTTTATAAGTTTAAAGTAAGCTTATCTTGTTATTTTATAACATTTCTAATTCGAAGGTCCCTTTATTTATAAGTCTTATTAAAGGAGGTTACTATTTATAATAAGGATTAGTTTGCTATTAAAAATGCTAAAAGGATTAAGGTAAAGATATATTTCGCTAATATATTAATTGCTTTTAAACTTTTAAGCCTTTTTAATCTTAAATAGCTCTCGAAGAGCCGATAACTTTAATGCATTACCAATTAACACAAAAAGACTAAGCTATTACATATTTAAATCTTGTAAGTAATAAGTAAGTGTTTAAAGCTTATTAAATTCGAGAAAGGAAGTTTTATTACTATATATACTAAAGCTAAGCTAATAGTTATAGTTATAACGCTTTATAGTAAATAAAGTAATTAAATACTCGAAGTAAAGATGCTATTCTTTTATTAAATAAAAGATATAAAGCATTATATAACCTTAATACAAGTAAGAATCGAAATAAGCTCTTAAGCGAAAGCCAAATTTAGCTCTTATTGCAATTAAAAATTGCTAATAAGCTATTTTAGGAAATATAATAACCGGAATTAAATTCTCTCTAAAGAGATTTAAAACTAGGATCTAAAATAAACTTAAAGCTTAGTTATCCTTAGTAAATGTGCTTATAAAGTCTTAAATTTATATACTTAGCATTTAAGTTCTTTAAAGGAGAAACACGTTTTTAATAAATTACTAACATTCTTTGCAATTAAGACATTTTTAATAGCTTACCTTAGCTAAGCATATTTGTTCCCTTTATAGTAAACCCCGATCGAAAAGATACTACAATTAGCATTTATTAAAATTAAGCTAAGTCTTTAAACTTAGCATTTGCTTAAGGTTAAAATGCGCAAAGGCAATTAATAAAATAATAAGACTAGCATATCGGGTAATTATATATAAGACTTATTACTATTATTACTTTACTTTAAGGCTAAAAGAATTGCTACTAAGTTATATTGCCGAGGAATTATAATTGCCTTATAATACGCTCTCCTTGTTAAAATAAAGCTTATAAGATCCGTCTCTTATATAAGAGAAGTTATCTCCTCCAATAAACCTTAATTATAAGCCGGAAGAAACTTTTATAAATTATATAACTACTAAACTATTAAGGGAGAGTTCCTTAAATAAATAAGTAAAATTGCCCGATAATAAGTATTTAAGAAGACGCACTTTTAAAAGGCTCTTTCCCTTATATAATAAATTATTACCTCTAGTGAATTTCCTAAAGAAGCCTATGTTATAAAGGAAAAATTAAGAGGATTTAGAAGTAAATAGACAAATAGCTTATATATATTAAAATATATGCTTACTTTAAGATACTTTTCTAGTTATTTTATTACTAGTAATATACTTAACCGCATAATAATATAATAAGCTTAATAATAAAAGACTAAGAATAATATTAATATAATATAATCATATTATAATAGTACTTAAAAGCATTATATTAATATTATTAAAGAACTAACTTAGCCTTTGCTTTAATTTATCGATAAGTATAAAGTCATGCACTACTTTAGCTTATCTGTTTCCTCTTTAATAATTATCCATTTTAGTTTAAAGCCTTTAAAGTTTAATTATAGCTTGCCGAAGTATTTCCGACGCTTATTTACTAAAATATAAGACTAGCGTCTGCTTTTAGTATTCGTGTAAAAGCTATTGCCTTAATCGGCTATTTACTCTTATTTGCTGCTTAATAATTTTAAAGAGGTTAAGAGGAGTAGTTTTAAATGCTTATAATCTTTTATTAGTCGCTTTAGTTTTTATTATCTCTTTGTCGCGGGCATTTTTAAAGTTAAAGGGGGTAAGTGTTAAGGGTTTATCGGACGTTTAAAGCATAAAACGCAGTTTTAACTTCTTAAATCTAATTATATTTATTTCTTATAAGATTATTATTAATTTAATTTTAAGTTTAGCAAGTAATATCTTTATAATTTCTTCACTTTGCTAAGATAAGGGCACTATATTATTAAAGGAGCTAGTTTTAGCTTTAAAGGTAATTTTCGGCATTATATAAGCTATGGAGATCCTATTTAAGCTCTTCTTTTAAAACTATATAGCTATACTTTAAACTTACCTCTCTATAATCTAGTTAAGGCACTAAGCTTTATTACTTTTAACTTCCTTAAACATCTATTTTGCCTTATATATCTGTCTTTTCTAAAAAGACAAGCATAAAAATCACAAAAGCGGCAATATGCTACTATTTAATGTTTATAATTAACTATATAAGTTAAATAATAAAGGTGCTAATTTCACTTAATGCTATATTATTAACGCAAAATAGATCTATTTTTAAGGATAAGCGCTATTTTAATTAAGTCTTAAAAATAGGCATATAACAAAAATAGCCCTTCTAGTATTATAAATCATTTTTAGTTTATTATAATTACCTTTAACCGATTTAAGCAAGCGTCTTCTTAGATATATAAACCTTTTATGCTATAGCGCCTTAAACGACAAAGAAATAGAACATGCAATAATAAAAACGGAAAGAGGGTTATAATAACAAGTCTTATGACATGTAAGACTTATATAGTTTCGAGGTGCTAACCCTTATATATAACCCCGAGAAGAATTAATTTTACTCGTTTAAAACTATAAAGAACTTAACGTAAAATATCTATTAAATTATAAGTAAGTAACTGAGAGCTATATTTTACTTACTAATACTATTAACAAATTGCAAATCCTAAAACTTAAAATAAGCTTCCGAGCAATATCGAGAAGACTAAGGCAAAGAAATCTTTATAAAAGAATATTAAGAAAAAGTTAAAGCAAAAAGGGAAAGAGGTTTTATCTTATAAATTAACTTTAGAGAGCATAGCTATAAAGGACTAAAATTTACCCGAAGAAAGGGTAATTAAAGCTATATTATTCTTACTAGACTTGCTATTATTTAATTTGACAATAAGCTAAAATTAATAATATAAGCCCTTTTATAACTAAGGTGCGCTATTAAAAGCTATTAGGCAAAGTAAGGAGAGCGGATTAAATCTTCTCTCTTTAATATATAATTTAGCGCTATATTTGTAATAGTGCAAAAAGAGTAATTTGTCCTTATATAAACTAAAACTTTAATTAAATTTCTCGTATCTTAAATATATCTTATAATAAAAGTAAAAAAATGCAATCTTTTAAAACTTAAACGCTAAACTCTTTAACAAGATTTGCTTAGCTCGATATATATTATAAATTATATATATAAAGAAACTCCGGGTAGCCAAAATAAGTATTCTTTTATAAAGCATATAAAATTTATACTAAGATTTAAGGAAATTATAGCGCTCCCTCGAAGGCTTAGTACACTTGCCTTGCTTAATATAAGATAATAGACTTAAATCGAATAAACTAAAAAGACTACTATCTTTATATTTTATCTTAATTCTTCTTATACTAGCTATACTAGCTTAATTTATAGTAGTATATTAGCTACTTTAATTAATAAGGGTTGCGCCGAATATTACAATCGAGGCGCCTTAACTCTTTACTTATTAATAAAATCTTTAAGCATCGAATTTGTAAAACCTTCTTTAATAAGGGAAGTTTTTATTGCTAAAGTTACTACGTCGCAGTTATTTCTACTTACTATTAATAACTCGAGAAAGGTATATATAAAGTATAAAATATTAGTTTTATAAAGTAAAAATAAAAAGATTCTAATAATTAAGGCTAACGCATTATTTATCCTTTACAAAAAGCTTCTTTAACTATTAAGTTGCAATAAAGTATACTATAATGTCAAAGATTTATTTACATATAAGGGGGATAAGCCTTCGCTTATTATTACTTTAATACATATATTAAAAAAGAAGTAAAGGATTTGGATTTTTATTATAGCAATTCTTATTAGTTGCTTTTTAAGTTTAGCATTAACAATAAATATAAGCTTAATAAGCAATCTTGTCATTTAAGTTAGTTGTTTTTATTTGCTAGCCCAATTATATATTATTCAAGTATTATTGCAATTTTCGGGCAATAAGCTCTTTAATATAAAACAAATATTCTAGTTAACGCTATCCTTCTTATAATAAAATTTAAGCAAAGGCACACATTACTCTAAATAATAAGTCTATTTAACTAAGAACTATAATACAATATATCTTTTAATAATATTTAATAAAGTTTCCTTTTTATTATCCTCTTAAGCTAATTTTAAAATTATAATAATAAGCGTAAATGTCTCGAGATAAGGGAATAAACAAAGGAGGGGTAAGCTTGCCTAATAAAAGCCTTGCTACTAGTACAATTCCATCCCTTAATCTATTTAAAGAGAGTAAAAGCACTTATATATAATTTATAAGTCGAAATCTTAAACTATATTATAATAAGTAGCAAGTTAACTTAAACAAAGGTTAAATAAACATTAACGTAAAATGTAAATTATATCTAGCTTATAGCAAAAGTAAAATAGCCGGATATTTATAATATATTAATATGCAGAAGATGCGACTAATTTATTTAAAGATCTTAAAAACTTTATTCGAGCTTTAAAGCTAACTTAAAGTATAGCTAATATGTCATAAACAAATTTATATTGCGCCTTTAACTAATTTTAGACTTGCTCGATAGTATATAGTCTTAGAAAAGCGAGGCCCCAGATTTTTAATTAAAGCTCTTTTAAAAGTAAAGAAAAAGAAAGAAAAGTTAGCATATTATTCTTTATATATAAAAAGAATTTAAAGTTAAGATATTTATAAGGCATAAATAAGGAGCGAGATTTGGCAAATAATACCCATTTTAATAGTTATTAACCTTGCTCTTAAAATGAGATATTAAAGAGCTAAGTTAAGGATTAAGTAACGCGAATTTACTCGGAGCAAAGTAACCGTCGACCTTTGTTAACTACTTTACTAAGTAGGGAAAGGATTACATACGCGTAAAAGAGGAGGGTCGGCTTTACCTTCTTACTTTACTAATAAGCGATTAAAATAGCCTTTTACACTTAAGCCGCATATCTATTATTATAGTTAATATTATAGTTAGCTAGCAGAGTTAATCTTTAAAGGGTAATGATTTTCCCGACTATGCTATATTATTGTAAGAGCAAGCATCTTTATAAACGAAAACGTTTTTATACCCCAACTTCTATTATATGCTATATAACTTGCAATTTTTCTAAAATTAGTAATAACGTAAGTAAAGCAATTAAATTTATCAAGTTCTTACTCCCCGCTAATTAACCTCTATTAATCGGTTATTAAAGGCTATTATTAGTAAGGCTAAATGCCCCGAAGTAAATTATTTGCCCTAAGAATAAATCTAATAGCATAACCTCGGCAAAAGCATGCAATTAACCCTTATATAAACTTAAAATTAACATTTAAAAAATTATTAAATATTAATATTATTAGAAAATTTTAAAGTCTTACTTCCCTTAATAAACTTGTAAAATTTTCAAATTCGATAATCCTTTAATAAGCATAAAATTTTTTCTTTATAATCTTGCCGAGACTAACAAACTTGTTTTTATCCCTCTTATAAGTCGGCAAGCTATTTAAACCCGCCCGTTTAACTAAAGAACTTATTAAGTAAATTTAGTAAATTATAAAAGTTAAGCAAAGGAGTAATATTTTAGCTTAAGTCTTATATACTAATAGCATAAAATTTAAACTCTTATCTGGCGTCTTATCTTAGCTTATATAACAAATATTAGCTTAATAAGCTTTGCTTTCTCGCTTATATCGATTTGTTAACAAATCTTTATATATAAGATATTAAAATCTAATTAAATAGACTTTTATAACTTATATAACTAAACCCCTTAATAATAATTTCCCCCTTTATCAGTTTCCCTTACTAGTTTCCCTATCTTCCTTATAAATAAGTTAATCTTCAGAGAATCTTATAACAAAATGCTTATAAATATACTAATTGCTTTTAAAGTTTATAAGTATAATATAGCTAAAATCGGTTCTTAAAATCTAATATTATAACAATAATTATTTATATCTTTACTAGAAAGCGTTACTACTAAATAATACAAGTTAAGGTTAGCAACGTTTAAAAGAGGATAACGTAAGCATCTTTTTAGTTCTTATAAGGCAATGTCAAATAAAAAGCCTTTCTAAAAATAGAATATATGTTTTTTTTTTAGCGCATTAAGCTACTTCCCTTTTTTTAATAGTTCTCGGATCTCCTTAATAGCTAAAAAGAAATTAATATCTCAATTCGATATTAATATAAGCTTTATTAGTAGCTGTAAATAGTGCGCTAATAACATTTATACAAGGGTTAAAGAAGAAGTAAGTGCTATATAAGCCCCTTAAAAAAATTCTATTCTAAGTCTTAATATATTACTTAAAACAAAGCTAAGCTAAATAATTAATATTATAATAAACGATACTTTTCAAAATTAAGTTTATTTAAGCAATGCAACTTATATCTTATATCCCGACAAAGCTATAACATTCGACTTAAAAACTAATATTATAATAAACCCTTTAGCTAATACTATTTTTAACCAAGTTTAGCTAGATTTTATAGCATAAGATGCTTACTTCGACGGCCAAATGTCTCTTAACTTGGTAATAGATAATATTATAGCAAATAATGCTTCTAATAACGTTTAGCTAAGTTTTATATCTTATAAATCTTATCTTAATAAAATTACGCCCGACATTATAAGGGACGAGACCTTTTATAGCCTTAGTTATATATTTAATTCTTATATTAATAGACTATTAACTATTAACTTAGCAACTAACCTTATAAAGGATAATATTTTCGATATTAATTATATAATTAAAGATTTACATCTCGATAATTTAAAGGCTAAAGAGTTTAAGAGGTAAAAAGAGAGTTAAAATAAGAAGATACTCCTCTTTAGCTAAAAACGCAAAAGTAAAAAGTAAAATAATATTATTAAAGATTTTCGGAAATTGAGAACTTTAAAAAAGATAAACAAGTAAAAAACGACGTTTAAGAGGGCATATAGTAAAGTTAATTTACTTAATTTATTCGAAGGGGTTAAAAGTAAAAGCTAATATTTAGTAATATAATAAGTCGAGGCCTTAAGCAAGGCAATTATAGCTAATCGAGAAAGTAAAGCTAATCGTTTACGAGATTTAGCATTATATTACTTACTTAAAAATGTAGTCCGGGTTAATTATAATAGTCTTTAAGCTTGTATAACTAAGTTTATATAAAGCAAAAGGAGGTAATCCTCAAATAAAGTAAAATATATATAAGATTATAGTATTTTAAGCTTGCTCTTACATATTTAATTATATTAATATAAAGTACTTAGCACTTTTTTGATATAAATACATTTAAGTATCTCGATTATTAGATAATCTTTCTTATTATTTATTTAAGTAATATAATCTTATAATAATTTTAAATAGTAATATATTCAAAATTTAAGATACTACTAAGACTAATTAAGAGGTAAGAGAAATGTAAATAGTAAGCTATCGAGTTTAAAAATGCGAATTAGCTATTTTTTAAATTAATTTTCATTCTTTAAAGCTAATTTGCAAGTATTTATAGTAAGAATTAACTAATTTTCTATAATAACAAATCCTTATTTTATATAACCCTAAATAAACTCTTCTTCTTATTCTTATAACTTATATTTATAATAGTGTTATTAAGTATTAGTAGCCCGACTTTAAGCAAGTTGTCGAATGCTTATAAAAATAAGAAAAAGAAAGAGTTTGCAAATACTAGTTAGCAACTATTAAAATTATAAAGATTATACTTATATGAGAATTTGCATCTTTATATTTGCGAGATTTGTGGCCGATTTCTAGATAACTTATATTAAATAAGCTTATTGCATCGCCTTAGTAAAAGTATGTCGTTTAAGGAATTATAATAAGAATAAGACCGAGATAATATCCGAATTAACCCCCCAAAAATGGATAATATAGCTATTAATACGCGTAATATGCGAAAAGAGGACCTATTAAAGATCCTTCTCGCTAAAATTGGTATCTAAATATAAGGTTATCTCCTATTAGCTATATATACTAGTTTTGCAAGAGTTTAAAAGGTGGCTATTAGTAAATAATCTCTAAGCTCCTCTCTTAATCTTATTAATATTATAGCTTTGCTTGCATTTAAGGTAATAAGATTAAAGATAACCCCGCCTTTCTCTTAAAATTTTCGAGACGCCTTTTAAGCTTCTTTCTTATAGTTTATATTAGCTACAAGTCTTTAGTTTTGCGAAATTACTTATAATAATTCCTTTAAGCCATTTTATTTTAAACCCTCTTATAATTAGCTTTATCCGAGATCTTAGTCTAATCTTTATTTGAATTTGCAAATCTACTAAAAGCGCTACTAGTATTATAACTAGTAATACGCGTTAACGATATAGTAGTCGAGCTTTGCTTAAGCATTTTAGGTTTACAATTAAGCCCCTTTTATGTATAAGATATAAGATAAATAATAAAATCTTTTAAAGAGGAGGATTTAAGGGATATTTGTAAAGTTTTAGACTCTTAATTAGGGGTTTTACTTGAAGTAATGCATAAATCCTTTTATTAGCTCGGCTATAAACGACTAGGGACATTTTAATAAGACTAAAGCTAGCATTTGCAAGACTTCCTTATTTTAAGTGTGCTAACAAAGAAAGAAACAAATTTGTAAGTAAGTATATTAAACTAGTATATCGACTAAAATACATTTAATAGTTTACTGCTATGCTTTACTAGATAAAGTTTTACAAATTTAATCGAGAAGGTGTTCCTTGCTTAATACAAGTAACATTTATAGTTTATTTTATAAGCCTTCTTTGTTTAGCTAAATATATTTATTGCTAAACTCTTAAGCCGTTTATTTGCGAGGCTTAAAGTTAGACTTTAGTATTCTTACCCTTGTCTTTTTATTATACTAGACTTAAGAAGATAGGTTTAGCTAGTAGCATTACAATTCTAGCTTATCTTTATAAACTTTAACCGCGTATAAATTCGGGGGCTATATAAGATTAAAAGCTAAGGGACAATTGCTAAGAGAAAGCCCTTTATAAGTTTGTTAGTCGATGTTTTAATAAGACATAAGATTTACTTACTAAGCTGCTAAGAAGACTTAATGCCCTTAGAAAAGTAATATTCTCAAATATAATAGTTATAATTAAGGCTAAACTCTTACTTAATATTGTCCGACCTAGATATGCAATAAGAAACTTTTATAATAGCTTAAGCTTATATTAATAGAATAATTATATAGCAAAGGCAAAGCTTGCGTATTAAGGATATATGTTAGTTAAATAACTAAAGCTTGCTAAGTAAATACTTGTAATACTTATTGTCACATAACTTATTACTAATACAAGAATAATTTAAGGGATTTAATCGGATTAAGTTTATCTTAGCTAAAGCAATTTAATAAGTAAGAGGAGACTTTTTATACAAGTAAAGTATAAGCTAGCTTTAAGTACTTTAATTGGTTTTACTTATTAAAGAGGCTATTTAAATAGTAAAGCTTTAGAGATAGCTATTAGGGTTAAGATTATAGACTTAAAGCATATTACTAAGAAGATAGCGCTAAATTGCTAAGAAGTAAAGTAATAAGAAGTAATAAATAAGAGAGGTATTAAGCTAAAGGTCAAGTAAAGAATAGACTAAGCAAATAAGAGCTAAAGAGAGAAGAGGATAATAGTTAGCTTAATAAAGAGAAGATTTAATTAAAATATTAGTAACGCTAAAAGGAAATATATATAACTTACAAAATAGCTAGCAAATAAAGGTGCAAAGCATTCTTGCGATAAATTAATAGTTTATATTTGCTTATATTTACTATCTTATCTTCTCTTTTAGAAAACACTTAGCTTGCTTGCACTCCTTATAATACTTATTTAAGGCTTAAGCCTTTTAACTAAAGAGAACACTTCCCCTTATCTCTTTAAAAAAGATTGCAAAGGTAATAACTTAAATCTCGCATATAATTACTTAAACTTAAAAAGCTTATCTTTAGTTAGCAAAAAGTCTAAAGATTAGAGGGCTAAGTCTTATATTAAATATTAAAGCCCCGGAAAATAGTGCTATTAAAGCACTATAATTGTCTTTTTAATACAAGTCACTTACAATACCTCTAGCTACTATTAAGAGCACAAAGCTACTAATACTAGTCTAAAATCTCTAAAAGAGCATTCTAAAATAGCTCCCGGTTATTGCATAGCAAATCTAAGCGCTTAAGTACACAATTTTAGCGCTTAGAAATATAAGATAATGTCCCTTAATCTCGCTAAAAGGCGCAAAGATTATAAGAGCAATTGCATATCTAATATAAAACGTCGTTATACTAAAAAAGATCTTAACTATCGATATATGCTATTCTTTTAACATAGCTTTAGCTAAAAGCGAGTAAGAGCCGGCTACATAAGTACTACTAGTAGCTATAATGCATAAGAGGCATAATATAAAGCCTTTACTAGTTTTCGACTATTTAACCGGGTTTATATATAATACTAAATCTAAAGTAAGCTTTCCCTTTAAACTAGGTATTAAAGATATATAAGTATCGAATAATAAATGATAGTAAGTTATTAGGGGTTAATATAATAGAGGGTAAACTAGTAAAGAAAGGGTATTTGTAGCTAATTTATCTATCTCGCTATAATACATTTTCAAACTTCCGACAAGCTTACACTAAAGAAAAGCGAATATATATTAACTATAAAGATATTTAAACTTATAAATAATGCATATGCTTACAAGTAAGGCACGTGAAAATAAGAAAGGTTTCCTTAAAATTGTAGAGCTTATTTAAAACCAAATAAAGCGCTTAAATAATTCTATCTTAAAGTAATATATGTTATTACTAATTTTAACATGTTGCTAAACCTTAGTAAACTTAGTTATTATTTACTTAGTTAAGTTATTAGCTCGACAATAGCACTATTTATATTATATTTAAGATAAGAATGTCAAAGAATAAGACTTTGTGCACTATAAACTCGATACTCGACCGGAGAGTAGTAAATATATTATTAGCTTATATAATAAAATCTAGCAACACGATTTTAGTTAAGGCCTTGCACTAAAAAGAGTGCTTAAAAATATCTAATTTAACTGATTAGTAGTAAAAAGTTTTAAGAATTAAAGATAAGCTAAAGCAAGACAAGGAAGCAAGATAAGGAAGTAAGACAAAGATGCAAAATAAGGATTTAAAACAAGGATTTAAAACAAGGATTTAAAACAAGGATTTAAAATAAGGATTTAAAGCAAAGATGCAAAACAAGGATTATTATAAGGAATTAGTCTTACTAGTTTATTGTGTAACGTAAGCTAATATAGCAGAAAACTTTAACTTAACAACTAGCGCTATAAAATATAACAAATCTTATATCCCGACATGTCTATATTCTAATAAAGGCAATTTGGCCTAAAATAATGCTTATAAGCCGTCTTAAACCTATTAATACTATAATTAGCCAAATACTAAGGACTATAGGCGATATGTTAAGAGGTTATAGATTATAGCAACTTTATTATTACTTTAATCGCTTAAATAATTAATAGATGCAAAATAGTTTTAGTGTAAAGCGTAAAGTGCAAATGAATTTCTTTTAGCTAAAATATAATAATTAAGTATAAAATGCATTAACTTAAGCTATTATAAAACGCTAAGCTGCCCTTTATTTAATTTCTTATTACTATTATATTATTCCCAATTATTGCTCTCTTGCACTTCTTATACTTGAAAAGGCGTATAAGCTACTATTTAAGCTCTAGTTTTAGCTTTTGTCGTTTCCTTACTCCTAAAGAATGCTTATATTTTTTCCTAAATGCGTTAGCTGTCTCCTTAGTAGCATTTATCCGATTAATTGCAATTTTTATAGCTACTTGATATTTTTGCACAAATTTATTTACTCCTTTTTAGAGCTTATCGGCCCTTTAAATAGTAAAAGCTTTATAAGCCGCTATCACGTTAACTATTTCCCTATATTCTTATATTAAAATTTCCTTTTCCTTTTTTAGCTTGCTTACTTTTCGCTTAAAAGATTACTTATCCTCGAGTATATTTTATATTTAATATACAATCCTTGCTCTTCTCCCTTTAATGTCTCTAATTCGATCTTTAAGCTACGCCTTCTCGGCTATAATGCTACGCTTAGCTTCTTTAAAGGTTAAATTGTAATTAGAAATAGCCTTTTAAGCTTTTTTAAGCTCCTTATTTAATATAAGGCATTTTGTCGTTATTTCAAATACTCTATTAACCTTTCTTTTATATTAAACGTGTAATTCTTTATAAGCGTTAAAGCACTATTATCGAATTTGTTGCTCTTAGTTAAGCTCTTATAAAGCTTTAAAAGCAATATACTGCGTCTCGAACAATTTTTAGCGAGACACCTCGATAGCCTCGCTTGCTTTAAAGAGTTAGTTGTTTATAACGTCGGCATTTTAAGTTATAAGCAGCTAAGGTTACACCTTAGCACTTTCACAAGAATTAGGTAATATCATTTAACCGCTAATATTAATAGGTTTAGGACAATTAACTTAAAAGTTTTAGTAAGAGTTCTTTTAAAGAATTATAAATACCCTTACTTAGGCAGTCTTTCCTTAAACTTTAAGCTAAAGTAGCATGTTGTAAATTAATAACTCCTCTTATAATAAGAATTAGGTTTATTTTATGCTTTTTGCACTATACTATTACTTTATAAATATTAGGATTTTGTCCTTAAATTAGTAAAGGGGATGTTCGATTAAATAGAATATAGTAATTAGCGGGTTAAGACTTAATTACTCCAAAAATCTTAAAATCTTAAAATATCTATTAACTTATACTTAGCTATTTAACACGTGGAGGCTATTTTATTAAATTAGTGTCTTTGTGGGGCAAATAAATAAGCTAACACTATAGCTTACCCGCTAATAATTTAAGGTGCGCTCTAACTAGGACTTAAAATAAAATAATTAGCTTCTTAAAATAAGAACCCGTTAAATAGTATTTTAAAAATATTATTACATCTTCTAAGACTGCTTTAAACACCGTTCTTAAATGTTTAGTTAGCAACTAGGAGCAATCTTGCTAACCCCTAATATAAGAAGAGTAACGATTGTAGCTCTTTAAGAGAGAATCGGGCTCTTAGCCCTTATAATAATTCTTTTGCAAGCGAGATTTAAAAGCTTTATAGTAAGTTATAAATTATTGCACTATTATTAATACTACCTCTATCTTTAGTGTTAACTTTAAAGTTAATAATGTCTAATTTACAAGTACTTTATTTAAAAAATCTAGCTACTAAAAAGTTATACCGAGATTAGGATTGTCCGAGAAAGCTTTTTGCACACTAAAATTTACGTTCTTATCTTCGGCTATTAGTAATAGAGGCTAATAATAAGATTTGTAAGGATCGGGGTTATTAAGCTAAAGAAGAAGCGACAACTTAGCTCGAAAGTGAAAACTAAAGAGAAGTGCGGGGTTTCGAGCAAAAAATCGGCATATAATAGACTAGTAAACTACTTGCACGTTTAAATTTGACAAATAAGTTATCCGATCGACTATAATAATTAAGGGAGATATTTTTATATCAATTAAACTAGTTAGTAAATTAGTGCTAATTATTCCACAAATAAGCACAAAACTAGTTTATTCTATTATAATAAAACATTTTATTAAGTATAATAAGATTGCTAAGCTACCGGGCCACTACTACTTTTATTAAAAGATATCTTGTACTTTTTCTTAAAAGGTTAAATAAAACCGAGTTACTAGATTATTTAGCGTAACGTCTTTTTATTAAGATAGACTTTTAAAGAACATATTAAATAGTAAAACCTTTCTCGAATTAAGCTACTATTTAAAGGTCGGAACTAAATTGTCTCTTTCTTAGAAACTTCTTAGATAAAGAAGCTTAAAATGTTTTTTTATATCTTCTTAGTTAATAGATTTCTTAAATATTCCTTTAACTTAATTATAATTTACTTATAATAAAAAACAGTTTAAAAGGTTATATATGGCCGGACTAGGACACTATAATCAACTAAGCTATAAGGGATTTAA
>Ga0302221_10000615_pt1 | contig 25448 bp, 7 predicted proteins | sample II_Palsa_E2_1_FD_193517 | JGI IMG/M metagenome (GOLD analysis project Ga0302221, IMG submission 193517) | Peat permafrost microbial communities from Stordalen Mire near Abisko, Sweden - II_Palsa_E2_1 | ecosystem: Environmental > Terrestrial > Soil > Palsa > Peat permafrost | place: Sweden... | reverse complement strand
TAATAAATAATAAATAATAAATAATAAATAATAAATAATAAATAATAAATAATAAATAATAAATAATAAATAATAAATAATAAATAATAAATAATAAATAATAAATAATAAATAAAAATTATATAATTATTAATTAATAAAATATTATATAATAATTATTTATAATAAAGTTATTGGTTATAAATTCGATCACGTGTTATTATTATTAATATTTAATAAAATTATTTATAATTTATTTTAATAATATTTAAATTAATAAATAAATAAAGACTTTAATATTTAAAAGTTTTACGATTAATAAATAAATCTCACGTGACCTCGCTTAAGTGATTATATATTAAAATATTTCGCTTATTATAAATTAAGCGAATTTTTTATTTTATCTTTATTTGATTAAAAAATCTTTAAAATTATTTTATTATTTTATTATTTTATTAAATTTAAATATTTTAAAGCACGTGACCGCTATTTAAAGGCTCTTGAATCGGCCCCAGGTCCGATCATGCTATACTACTTTTACTTTTATTCTTATACTTATACTTATACCTTTATTCTTGATTCTCGACTAATTATTAACCGGTTATAAATTAATTAATTTAATATAATTATTTCTTATAACTCTTATATCTTTTTTTATATTTCTTTTATTGATTCTTAATTAGTCAATAACTAGTTATAAACTAATTATATTTAAAGAAAAATTATTATTTACTATAAGCTTCTTTTCTCTTTTTAGTCTTTTATTTTTTTTAATTTTATTAACTAATTTATAATTAAATATACTTTTTTTAAAAATTTTAAAATCTTTAAAAATATTATTAATTTTAAATAAATAAAAAACTAATTAATAATTAAATTAAATAAACTTTATTATATAATAATTTATTAAATTTAATTATTTTATAATAATATATAAAAAATATAATTATATTTATTTTTTTAATTTTTATTATTTTTATATATAAATTATAAAAAATTAAATAATTTAATTTAAATTTAAAAAATCTTTATTTAACTTTATTTATATCTTATTAATTAATTCTTGTTTTTTTTCTCGAATTATTTTATTTTTTTATTTAAAATTAATTAAAGACTAGTCTTTAATTAATCTTATTTTAAATAATAATTAATCGGTTTTTTTTTATCTTTAATTTATAAAAAATTTAATAATTTTTTTTATTTTAATAATAAATAATATAATAAAAATAAAAATTTAATAATTAATTAATTATTAATTAAATAAAGATTTTTTAAAGTTTAAATCTTTTTTATTCGATAATATTTTAATAATTAATATTTTATTTACTTTTAAATTAAATTTTTAAATATAATAAATTTTTTTTAAAAAACTTTTATTATATTAATTATACTTAACTTTAATTATAAACTAAATATTAATAAAGTTTTTTTCTCGATTATTATTTTTTTAAATATTAAATTAATTAATAATTAATTATTAATTAAAAAAATTAATTAATTATTTTTTTAATAAATATTTATTTAATTTATTTTATAATAAATTAATTTAAAAATATTAATATAATATTATATTAAAATAAATAAATTATAATTTATTTTAATATAATATTTATTTAAACTATTAAAAAATAATTAATAATTATATTTATAAATAAAATTTTAAACTTTATTATTAAGATTAATCTTTAATTAATTAAAAAATAATTAAATTTCTTGTTTAAATTTTAGTTTTAAAATTAATTTAATATCGAAATATAAAAAATAACTTTAAATTTTTTTAAATATTTTATTTAAAATATATTATATAATAAAATATAATATATAATAAAATATAATATATAATAAAATATAATATATAATAAAATATAATATAAAAGATATACTTTTATTAAATATAATAAAAGTTAAAAGTATAAAAATATTTATTTAATTTTAAACTAGTTAATAATTAATATTAAACTAGTTTAAAATTAATTAAAGAATAAAAATTTATTATATATTTATTTTTTATTTATATTAATTAAAAAATCTTAAATCCTCGAATAATAAATATAATTAAATTAAATTAATTATTTTATAACTTTATATAAATTTTAAAAAAGTATTAAAAATACTTTTATATATATTAAATATATTTTTTTATTAATATAAATTTATATAATTATAAATATTAATTAATTAATAATTAATTAATAATTAAATTAAAAAAAAATATTTTTAATTATTATTATTATAATATTTAAAAATAACTTTTATTATTTTATTATATATTTATTTAAAAATTATATTAATTTAAATAAACTTTAATTAAATAAATTCTTTTATTTATTAATAAATAAAATAATAAATAAATTAATTTTTATTAATATTATTAATTATTTTTTAAATATAAATATCTTTAATATAATATTATAAATAATATTTATAAATTACTTTTAATAATTAATTAAAGATTAATTTTTTTTTAGTTTAAAATTAATTAAAAATTAATTATTAATAAAATTTATTTTTTATAAATATTTTAAAATTTATAATATATAAATATAATATTATTATAAATTATCGTTATTTAAAAATAAATAAAGTATTATACTTTTAAAAAAATTATTTTATAAAAGGACTTTTAAGAAATTTATTTATAAAATCAATAATTAGTTTTTAATTAATTATTGACTAATTAATAACTAATAATAATTTATTTCGAATTAATATTAAAATATTATATTTTTTTATTAAATTAATAATTATTTAAAAAATTTCTTAAAGTATTTTTATTAAAAAAAAATATATATATATATAAGATTCTTTTATAAAAATAAATTATTTAAAAATAAATTTATATATTTTTAAAAATTATAAATATTATATTAATAATATATTAAAGCTTTTAATAATTATTTACTTTAATAAAATAAATCTTTATTAATTAAAGATTAATTATAAACTAATTATCGATAAATCTTTAATTAATAATTTTATTTATTATATAATATTATATTAATTTTTTTTTATAATTTATAAATAAATTTTATAAATAAATTAAATTAAAAATATAAAATACTTTAAAGTTATTTTAATAATAATATATATTATTATTAAATTATTATTTAAAATAATTAATATTATATTAAAGAATTTTTATAATTTATAATTAATTAATAATTAATAAATAATTAACTAAATCTATTAAGTATTAAAGTATAAACTTTTTTATATATTTTTTATATAATATATAAAGTTTATTTTTATAATAATTTTTTTAAAAAATAAAATAAATTTTTTTTATTAATTAAAAAATAATTAAATTATAAACTTATAATAATAAATTAATTATTAATTTTTATTTAATTATTTTAAATAATAAATATTATAATTTATTAAATTTTATATATTTAAAAAAAACTTATAATTATAAATAAAAATATAAATAAATCTTTATATTATTATATTAAAATTTAATTAAATATACTTTTATATTATTTAAAAAATAATTCTTTATAATCTTTTAATTAAATTTATATTTATTATATTAGATTTATAATTAATTAAAAATTAATAATTTATATTTTTATATATTATTTTAATCTTTTCTTTATTATAATTTATTATATTAATAATATATAAAACTTTATTTATTAAACTTTTAAAATATTTTAATATAAATATTTAATATTATATTTCGTTTATAATTAATTTTATATTTTTAATTTTTTATATAAAGTATTAAATAAATTTAATAAATTTTAAAATATTAATAATAATTTAATTAATTTATAATTAATTAATAACTAATTATTAATTAATTTAAAATTTAAAATATTTTATTTATTTTTTATTTTTTATTTATATATAAATTTAAAAAACTCTTTAATAAAAATTAAATTAAATTTAAGATAATTCTTTATAATAAAGAATAAGATTTATTAATAAAAAAAATATTTAATTAAAAGATTTATAATTTTTATTAAAATTTATTTTAAATAATTTATTTTTAAATTATATTTATTTTCTTAAACTAATTTATAACTAGTTTATAATTAATTTATAATTAATTATCTTTTTTATTATTTTTATTTTATTTTATTTATTAATAAAAAAAATTAATTATTAATTAATTTTTAATTAATTTTATTATTTTTTAAATTTTAAAATTAAAACTAATAATAAAGATTAATTATAACTTTATTTTAAACTAATTTCGTTATTATATAACTTAAATAAAAATATATTATTTTTTTAATTAATTAATAACTAGTTTTAAATAAATATTTTATTTAAATATATTTTTATATTAATATTTTTTTTTATAAGCAAGATTAATTTCTAATAAATATTTATAAAATATAACTAGTCCAAAACTAGTTATCGACTAATTTCGACATTTATTAGTTAACCGATTAACGCACGATAAACAACCGGTCGCGTATAAGGACCCTTGCTACCGACTACTAATCGATTACGAACTAGTCGGGACCTACCTGCCATTTTTTCGATTTTCGCTTAATTTTAGCGCTAATTGTAGGGCGAAAAAACGGCCCCGAGCTCTGAACACCGGATACTGGTACAAATACTGGTATCCGGAGGGTGCCAAACGGGCCCTAAAACAAATCGCAACGCAGCAATCGATATTCTTCATTGCCCCTCACTCCTACATGGCTTGTCTACCCCTGCCTCTCACCTCCAAACTACTACCTGTGGGGTAATGCCAACCAATTCAATTATAGCAGCTTTAGAAGACTAAATGACGAGCGAACTCGCTATCTTTAACAAGCTATAACTCTTTCACTAAATTCCACAAGTCTCTCGGGAGCAAAATGGAGATGGTCTGAGCGCAAGCCGACGGCCTATATAAGCTTGCTCTCTCCCCAACTCAAACCTGCATCCTTTTGCTGCTTTTCACAGCACTCACTTGCTTTATTCTTCGCTCCTTTGCCCTGAGCTGGCTGGGAGCGAGATTACTCGTGCCGTGAAGCGCAAAAGGATCAATTTAAGTGGCCCTTGGCCTCCTTAATCTCCGCGTTTCTTACACGCTTCGGCCTTCGGCCTTTGGGGTCCTTTAGCCTTCCACTAGCTCGTCTTTACGGATACTCACTACTTTATGCCTCCGTGGCTTACACCATGATTTGGGGTAGTTCCTGTGTTCTTATACCTTTAGCCTTCTATACATTACGTTTTTTGTAGCAGGCGTCGTCTGGACTTGGAGGGTTTTTTCGCTTTAAACGAGCTTTGCTCTTCTCTGCGCCTCTCTCACTTGAACCTAGCGCCTGCGCCCTATCCCAACCATAGCGTGACTCTCTTCCTCTTAAGGGCGGAGATGCAGTACTCAGAGGGTCATTGTAGTTTTCAGATAAAGTTTCGCTCCTTGTTATTACTTTTTCCTGAGCTTTGACCCCGCTCTTAGCACCAAGATACTGTGCCCGGATTCGACATCTCGACTGCATTGTGCAGAGGGCTTGCATATTGATTTGGGCATTTAAAAACAAGCCTCAAAGGCTAGCTTGGGGGAGGGGCATACTTTAGGCCAATTAGATTGGCATCTGTCAAGTGATTGGCATCCAAACTAGGGGCTGACACCCTGCAGAGGAGACAGCGCAGCCTCACACCTTGTCGCTGCCCCCAAACCAGCTCTCGGAGGCTGAAAGGCCTGGGGATAACTTGAGACCACACCCACCCTTCTTCCTTTCCTCGGACCCATCCCAAACACATTTTCATGACTAATAGAGGAAACAGTACAGATCGTAGGAGCGTTAGCGTCTCTATATGTTCCATCAGCATGTCGTCCAAATTCCCGCAATTCAATGTTACGACAAGCGAAACGGGTCCAGAGCAACGAGTAGCTTTTTGGAGCCTGGTGAAGAAGTACCTGGTTAGAGCCAGAATCTTGGTGTCTGAGGGGCTAGAGAACACTGGAACCGAAGCTTTGACGGATATGACGGATGTGAATAGTAATGAGCTCATGGAATTGATAAACAAACAGAAAGAGGAAGAATTGAAAGGGGATATCAATAGCATTCCCCCTTGTATTGTGAGTAGCTCTTGTTGAGTCCACAGTCTTGCCAGCAACTCTGACATTGGAACAGTTGGGCTGTTTGTATGATAGATTTCTCAAAAGCGGATGCTCGCACAATAATTACTATTGTTTTTGCTCTAGGATGACTGATACTCTCCTCGATCAGAAGGTACAACAGTGTATGAAGGGATGTCCATACAATGAGGAGCAGATCTGTAAGCTTCCTCTACTCTACCCATTACCCATGTCAAAAAGTCCCCAACCGAGTTAATTTCCCTAGATGCAAAAATCACTATCGTAGAATTTTGCGAATTCCATAGCGACGACGATTTCCAGCTTCATTTCCCATGGTTCCTAGTAGAACATGAAAGCCACAAACGACAGCTTAGCAGCGGCGTTCTACCCCCGCCAGCTACCCAAACTACAACTATAACACTAACCGCGCCTTGGGGTGTCGCTCCCTACACGATCACAGAACCTGAGAGTGGTGGGATTGTTACGGTGGCAGAATATATCACAGATACGGATGTTCTGACCACATTCTTCACGACGACTACGATTCCTTCGGGCCAGACACCATATACCTCAACATTCACAGACCAGAGCTCTGCTGCCATAACCGAGGTTATCGGCGCCACTGCAGGATCGAGTCCGGGTTCATCCTCTCCTTCTACCAACGGCCTCTCATCCGGTGCCAAAATTGGGATAGGCGTTACAATTCCCTTGGCATTCATCGCATTTGCAGGAGTAGGGCTACTCTGGTTCTTCCGCCGTCGCAGGAACAACCGTGGTTTTGAGTCCGGGGCCCCAGAGCCAACGAGCACAATCGCCGCTCTTGAAGAGCCTAAAGACCACCCACCTTCCTACCATGGCCTACCTGTCGAAGCAGGAGGCACCCCAATCTCGGAAATGAATCAACATCAACATCAAACTACTATAGTAGCCAGTCCTGAGCCTGGAAGCCACGAACTGAATGCTGTCGCTGGCGAACAAAGACATTACCCAAGTCAGGAATTAAGTTCTGATCAGCAACGCCACGAAGCTAGTGGGCACCCTATATATACAGGCCACGAACTCCCCACGCAACCCATGACCCCTTCCCCAACACCAGCCTCGCCTGTCTCCTCTCCTAAAAGAAAACCAGTTTCAATCACCGTAGCGTCTCCTGGCCCATCGTCCTCGTCATTTCCCCCACCATGGGATCCAAGTGGGGCCGCAGAATATGAAAGAGGTCTGCATATCGGCCCTGCGGAGGCGGCTATTGCTGAGGATCAAGAGCTTAAGGAGTTGGAGGAGGAGGTGGCGAGGGTTAAGATGCAGAAGCAGAGGTTACAGGATTTGCAGGCGCTGGAGGCAAGGGAGGATGAGTTGAGGAGGAGTATTGCTGAGAGGAAGAAGATGGGCGCGAAGAAGCCTTGATGCGGTTTGGACAGCGGGATGAAACAATGTCGGGATGATATACCCTGTAATGTATGGAAATGAAATGAAAGGAAGCTGTTCATGTGGATACCTTGAAGATGCGGGGTGGTGATGCCTCAAGGGGCATTCTGTAGAAGAGCTGGGCTCTTAACCTTTCTAGCCGCTTCTTATGCCGAGTCGAAGATCTACGTTGGCATTATCAGTGAGAGAATTTTCAAGTGGTGCAGATGCTCAAACTCAGGACGCTGTTTGAAGTATTGGATGGTGGTATGTGTAGTTGAAGTTGAGCAAGCCGAGGATAAGGTTGAAAGAAGGTAATTTGAGCCTACCGAGTTTTGTGGGGACTTCATGGAGCCATACCACATCCCGGATTCGTCCCTAAGTTAGATTATCAATGACCACGTGTAATTAATAAATATGTCTTGAGTTGTATTATTTTTGGTGCTCAAAGAGTGAAAGAACCTCGAATATCACGACACACCGCTTAAGTGGCAACGGCAATCTCTTTTAGTCATAGAATACAATACTATCGCTGTAATGCAGTAGAGAGAGATGGATATAATAGAAGAGAAGGCCCTTAATCCCTGTCTTATCCCTGCATAAGCTATCCTAAAACGTCAAGTCATCCTAAAAGGGAAATACTTGCAGGGATAAAAGGATCAACTCTTCTTTATAATTAAAGGGATATCCCTTATATTATTAATATATATATTAAGCTAGAATAAGAATAATAATATAAACTAGAAGAACTTGAATCTAGCGCCCTTAATCCCTATTATTAAAGAGCCCGATTTTTTAATATTTTTGTTAAAACCTAGACTTTTTTGTGTGCTATTTCGCGACCCTGCTCGCGCTCGCTTCTCTTTGCGCAAACGCACGGCTATTATTCTGCCGTGCCCCCTACCACCACCCCCGCCGTCATGCTCGCTTAAAAGTATATCCTCAATCACCCGCACAGACCCTCCCACGAAATACCCTTTAAAATACCTAGCCACAACTCGCCAGCCACAACTTATAGGAGGCGCGTCAGTCTAAAACCTCCAGGACCACTACTAGCAACGACCAGGACCCGAACACCAGGAACGAGAATCCAGGAACAAAACACTTAAGATAACGTCCAGGAACGAGGATCAAAACGCCCAGGAAACGCCCAAAAACAACGGCTAGCACGCCCTGAACTCGCGCTCGCCTCTAGTTTAAAGCTAAAAAGACGTCGGGAATAACTTACTTCTCTTTCCTCGACTTCTCTTCTTTCCTCCTTAGCTTCAAGTTTTAGTTAGACCTAGGAATCGAGATCTCTGTTTCTGACACCTGCTCAGTTCCTGCCGTCACATAAATATTTATAAAGAGGGGGAGGGCTAGACCTGATTTCACTTAGTTGATGTAGCTTACTAATAAATTTATATGCAAAGGTATATAAATTTTATGAAATATAGTCTGTGCAAACCCCCCTTGCTAGCGCGGCTTATGTCTTACCGGACAAAGGGATACAGCTCTTGAACCATCCACTCTCTGTACCCCTTCAGCATGTCTCTTAAACTCCATGAACTCACCACCGATGCAGAGTTCGGTCCCGTTGTTGCAGTCGAAACTGAAGCTTTTAACGATCCCTTTTTCGGATTTTGGCAGGTATTCTATGGCGGCACGTCGCAAGAGGAATTTTGTGCCCGCCAAGCGTCCTGGCATAAAGGCGACCCCAGTAGCAACTGGATCTACGTGACGGACGAAGAGACAGGAAGCGTAATCGGCGGGGCACAATGGAATATTTATAAAGAAAATCCTTACGCCAAGGAAACAGCGATGCTGACGCCGTACTGGATACCTGAAGGTATATTGAAATGTGTTAGTTGTAATGGCCTCTTCAGACTGACGTTTCACTATGGCAGGTACCTTCAAAGACATAGGAGGTCAGCTTCTCCATTGTTTCCTGAGCTACCGCCCTACGCGGATGAGCGAACCCCATATATGTGAGGCTATTTCCCAAGAAGGCTTTGATTTCATTGTGCAAGGCTAACTTTGTGTCGTCTCGGTCCACAGTACTCAACTTTTGCTTCACACATTCTAAGCATCGACGCCGTGGCGTCGGCCGGCTGTTAATGGAATGGGGGATAAAAAAGGCTGATGAGTTGGGCTTGCCGTCATATATAGAATCTACGGATATTGGACTTAAACTGTATGAAGCATACGGGTTTAAGGTGGAAGGGGAGCTTGATTTGGATGCTACCACGGAGAATCCGTCTGAAGAATTTACCAAGTTGCGAGAGAAACTTGGGTGTCCTATCCACGGATGGTTCATGCGTAGACCAAAGTATGGAAAGCACGAGCAATAGATCCTCTGCATTGCATTTTGGCCGTTGCTACTGACAAGTTTTACTTCTTTTACCTCTCCATGTGTCGTATACCGGGACGAAAATAGATATGACGCCGAGGCAGAGCACGTGATATAAGAAAATTTATAAAATCTTGAACGAATCATTTTTATCCTTCTTTTTTCCCTTTTAATCTTATTGCTTAAAATCCATAAACAAATTTTTATTATATATTTTGACTTAATGTTAAAAACATGACTATAAAAATATATTCTTTAATTTTAAGCTATAAAGAATAAACTTACTTTCTTTTATAATCTTAAGTAAACTTTAGACGTTCGACACACTAGCTATAGACTTATGACTATAATATTATAATAAGACAAAAGCGTTATAAACTAGACGACTAAAGACTTTTTTTTACTTAATTACTTTAATTATATTTTATTATACTTAAACTAGTTTTTTTAAAGTTATATATAAATTTTTTTATTTTTTATTATTTATTATTTTTTAAATAATTTTTAAAATATTTATTTTAATATTTATTTTAAATATTTTTATTAATAAATATTTTTAAATTAAATTAAATTATTTATTTATTATTTTAAACTTTTATTATATAAAATTAATTTTTTTAAATTTTTTTTTAAATATTATTTTTATTTATTTTTATATAAATTTTAAACTTAAAATATTTTTTAAAAATATTTTAATAATTAATTATTAAAATTTTATTAAAAATAATTAATTAAATTTATATATATTATAATAAAGAATTAAAATATTATATAAAATAATTTATTTAAATTTTAAATTTTATAAATAAATAAATAAATAAATAAATAAATAAATAAATAAATAAATAAAATAATTTTTTTAATATAAATATTTATAATTTTATTAAAGTTTATAAAATAAATATATTTAAATAATTTTTTAAAAAAATTATATATTATAAATAATTTAATTATAAATATTTTAAATTTAATAATAATATTTTTTTTTAAAAAAAATTTAAACTTTAAATATTAATATAACGACGGGATTATTATAAAGATTAAAGAAGTATAAAGTTTAATATAATTTAGTTATATTTAAAAATATTAAACTAAAGCTTAAAGATAAAAGAAAAATCTTAACTTAAATATTTCTTTTATTAGTTTAATTAGTTTTATATTAAGACGTTAAGTATCTTAAAGTATAATAAATCTTATAATAACGTTAGTTATTATATTATTTCTTTTTTAAAAAAAATCTAAATATTTTTATTTAAATTATATTTTAATGTTAAAAATTTATAAATTATTATTTTTTAAAATATTTAAGTATATTTAATCTTAAAGTAATTTTTTATTATAATAATTTAATTAATAACTTAATCCGATTAATTTTTTATATTTATTATATATATAATCTTTATACTTTAATTTAATAATATTTTAATATATATAATAAATAATTTAATTACTTTTAAAGCTATAATAATTATTTTAAAATTTAAAATAAATAATAAAATTAATTAAAATATCGGAATTATATTTATAAATTTTTTTTTTATTCTTTATAATAAACTTCTTTATAACTAAAATAATAAATTTATTAGATTTTTACTTAAGCTATTAAATCTCTTTTTTTATTAATATTAATTTCTTCTTTAAAATAATAATTTTTTAATATTCTTAATTATATTTCTTTTTTATTTTATTTTTATTTCTTTTAGTCTTATTATAATTCTTTTTAATAATAATAAATTAAATAATCTTTAAATAAAAGTTATTATAAAAGACACGTTTAAAATAATTAATATTTTTAATATTAAACTTAATTCTTTTTTAATAAATTAAATAATCTATAATAATTTAATTAATATTATCGGGATATTTTTTTTTCTTTTAATAATAACGATAATTTTTTTTAAGTAAATATTTTACTTTAATATTTTTTATAAAAACTAATAAATATAATAATTTTAATTATAAATATAATTAATTTCTTATTAATTAAAGAAGACTTTTTATTATTTTTATTATTAAAAATTATATTTTTATTATATTTAATAATAATCTTTTTATTATTTTAATCAATAGTTATAACTTTATTATTATTATTAAATAATTTAAATTTATTTTTAAAGTTATTAAAAATATAATCCTTGTCGTCTTTAATATTATTATTATTATTATTATATTCAAGAGTTATAATAATTAGTTTTTTTTTATCGTTATTATTATTTTTAATTCTTTTAATTATAATCTCGTTAGTTATTATTTTAAAGATTTTATTATATTAAGTTTAACGTATTTATTATTCTTAAATTATTTTCTTTATAACTTTATTATTTAAATAATCGATCGTGTATATTTCTTTATTAATTATTTTTATTATAAAGATTAAATAATTAAAGTTATTTAATTTAATTAAAGTATTAATTATTTTTTAATAAGTTTTATTATATAATATCTTAAATCTTTTATTATATTTTAAATATTTAATATTTATTCTTTTAAAGATTTTAAGATAAATTAAACTTAAAGTCGATTATTATAAGTTAATATTATTATTATTCTTAAAAAATAAAGATAAGCAATAAGTAATAAAAATTAAGTCTTAAATAAAGATTTATAACTTTAAGTAAATAATTATTATTAGTTTACTTTTAAGAGCACGTGAGTTAAAGTATAAAGTAAAAATCTTAAAGAGACATTAAATAAATTTTTTTTAATAAATATAATTATATAATAAATAATAAAGAAAATAATATTAAAGTTTTTAATAAAATCTTTAAAATATTTATTAGTTTTATTTTTATTTTTATTAATAAAAATTTAAATATTATAACTTATTATTATTTTTATAATCTTTATTAAAATTATTTTCTTAAGTATAATAAATCTAAATATTAAGTTTAATTAATAATTTAGCTTTATTAAAGTTTTATTTATAATAATATTTAAGTTTAAGAATAATATTCTTAAAATTAAAAATAAGATATTATTAATTATTAAGATTTTATTTTCTTTACTCGACTTTATAATATAATTTATTATAAAATAATTAAAAAAATAATATTTTTTTAATTTTTTATTCTAATTTATTATTAATTTTTTTTATTCTTAATTTAAGATTAAATTAATTAAATTATAAATTTTTTAAGTTTTTATATAACTTGTTTATATAAAAGATTAATTAAATCTTATAAGACATTAATAATTTTAAGCGATATAAGTATTTTTTTATTTTTTAAATTAAGAATAATTTAATTAAAAAATAATTAAGTTTATTTAATAATTAATTTATTTTTTATATTTTTTTAATTATATAAATATAATTTTTTAAACTAAAGTTAAGTTCTTGTTATTTTTTATTAATTTATTTAATTTAATATTTTTAAGTTTATTTTATATATATTTTAATATATATTATAATATTATTAATTTTTTTTATTTATTATTATATTTTTTTATTTATTATTATATTTTTTATTTATTATTATATTTTTTATTTATTATTATATTTTTTATTTATTTAATTTTTTTTTTAATATTTAAAACTCGTTAATTATTAATATTTAATTAAAGTTTAAATAAAGCTTATAGTTATAATTAATTATTAAAAAGAATAAACTTATTAATTTATAAAAATAAATAATTTTAATAATATTTAATATAAGTAAAAAATTAACTTAATTATTTTAAAAATAATTAATAAATAATCTTAAATAAATATTAATAATTTAATTAATTATTTTAGTCTATTTATTAATTTAAATATATTTTATTATTAAAAGCTTTAACTTTATTTTTATTAGCTTCGATAATTTATTTATAAAGTTAAAAATAAATTAAAGTCTTTAATTATTAATAATTATTAAAAGATAACTTTAAAATCTTTAAATATATCGATAATATAAAGATATTATTATTTTAATAATCGTGCTTTTATTTATAAAAAGATTAATATATTATTTAAATAATTAGTTTATTATAATAAAGATATTATTATAATTATTATTAATAAATTTAAAAAAATAAAAGTTTATAAATAAGTCGTTTTATATATATAATAAAATAAACAAAAAATAAAGTATATTTAAAGTCTTATTTTTAGATTTATAAAATTATTAATATATATATTAATTTATTATATAAATATTATTATTATTATTTAAATTTAATTATTAATAATAAAGTTTAATTAATTATTTTTTTTTATTTTTTTTAAGTATATTATTATTATTATAATATAAATTTATTAAAGAATTTATATCTTTAAGTTATTATAACTATTAAGAATTATTAATTTTTTATCGTAAAGTAATAATTTATTATTTAATTTTTAAAAAAGAATATAATTTTAAGTTTTTATTTATTTCTTGTTTAACTTAAAGTCGAAATAATTTATTTATAATATTTTTTTTATTACTTTTAAATTTTTAATATAAAGCTTAATAAGATTTTTATTTTTTTTATTTTTATTTTAATCAATATTAAGATTATCTTTAACAAGAGAATTATTTTAATCTTTTTAGCTTTTTTTATTATTTTTTAAGTTAATATAAATTAATTTTTTTATAATAAAATATTAATAATAATATTTTTTTATTAAAGTAATAAATAATTTAATAATAAAAATATAATAATAAATTTATTTATTAAATTTATTATTTATTTAAAAGTTTTTTTATTTCGAAATATTTTAATACTTTATAATTAATAATAATTAAAAAATTTAATAAATTAAAAATTTTTATTTATTATTCTTTAAGCATTAAAATAATAATAAATATTTCTTTATTATAAATCTTATAATAAATCTTAGTTTCTTAAAAGACTTTTAAATAAAAAACAATAAAATATTATTTATTATTTTAAAAATATTTTTAAGAAATTATTTTAGCAATAATTAAATTCGAGTAATTAATCTTAATTTTAGTTTTATAATTATATTAAAAATATAAAAATATAAAAATAAATATAAAAATTACTTTTAATTAATAAAAGATATTTAATTATTTTTTATTTAATTTTAACTTCGATAGTTTATTCTTTTTTATTAAATAATTAAAAAATTTAAAAATATATTTATATATTTAAATAAACTTTTAATAAAAATTATAAAATCTTAAAAATAATTAAATTTTTTTTTTATTAAAAGTATCTTTTAATTTTATATAATAATAATCTTAATAAAATTTATTTATATATTATAATTTAATATTATAAAACTTAAAAATATTATTTTAATAATCTTAAATTTATATTTATAAATATTAACTTATAGTTTTATTTTTTAAAGTTTATATAAAATCGTTTTAATATATTATTAATATTTTTTTTTATTTTTAAAAAAAAAAAAAAATATTATTAATATATATTAAATAAAAGTTATTTAAATAATTTATAAAAATTATATTAATATATTATTAAAATATTATTAAATTATTATATAATTTAAAGAAAAAAATAATTAGTTTAAAAAAACTATATCTTATTTAAAATATTATTTATATTATAGATTTAAATTTTATTTATATATAATTAAATATATATCTTATATCGAGTTTAATAAATATTAATAAATTAATTAATTAGTTAAAGATTTTAATAATTAATAATAAAGAATATTGATTTTTTTAATTAAAGTATTAAATTAATAATAATTAATATAAAAATATAAGTTTTTTTTTTTTTTTTTTATAAATAAAATAAATAATAAATAAATAAAATTTAATAATTTAATAAATTTCTTTTTTAAATTTTTTATTAAATATTTTTTTATTTTTTTAAGCTTTAAAGTATTTATTTTATATAAATAAATTATTATTATAAAAGATTTTAGTTTATTAAATTTTAATTTATAATTAAATAATCAAGATTAAAAGAATATATTAATGACTTTTTTCGAGAAAGTATTAATTAGTTTATATAATTATAAAAATAATATAATCTTTAACTTTTTAATTTTAATAATATTTAAAATTATAATATTATTAAAAATATCTTGTTTATTTTTATTAAAAGAATATATTATATCTTTAATTAAAGTATAATATTTTATTAATTAATTCTTAAAAGAATTTTTTTTTTTAATTATTTAAAGATAGTTTTTTATTAAAGAAAAAATCTTTATTTAATTTTTTTTAAAATATAATTAATTTTATTAATAATTATAAATTTATTATAATTATTAACTTTTTTTATATTTTTTTAAAATATAATAACTTTAATTAAATAAATAAAATTATTATTTTAATTATTTATATTTATAACGTTAAAATTTAAATTTTTTTTTATTAATATTTTGTTTTTTATATTTAAAGATTATTAAATAATAACTTAAATTAATTCTTTTTAATTTCTTATTAAGATTTTATACTTAAATTCTTAAAAATATAAATAAATATATTTATTATTTTATTTCTTTATTAATGATTTTTATTAAAGAGTCGATTTTAATAATCTAAGTCTTATTAATTTATTTTATAATTTTTTAATTAATAAAAATATTTATATTAATAATTTAATAAAATATTATATTTTATAAATTTTTTTTTAAATATAATATTATAAAAATTAAGTTTAATAATAAAAAAAATATTATTAAAATTATTTATAATTATTAAACTTTAAGTTTAACTTAATAATTTATTATATAATTTTATTAAGTTAATTATTAAATCTTTAAAAAAAGATTAATTTTTTAAGTTTATATATTAATATATAAAGTATTTTTATTAAAAGATAAATAAAGTTTTAATTAATTAAAGTATAAATATTTATTTCTATATTTATTAAAATATTAAAGAATTTAATTTTAAGCTTTTAGTTTACTTTATAATTAATAAATAATTATATTTTATTAATAAATTAAATTAAGTTTATAAGTCTTTAATAAAAATATTACTTTAAAATAATTATCTTTAAATTTAAAATTAAACTTTTTTTATATTTTTATTAAAAGTTTTATTATTTAACGAGTATTAATTAATATTTTTATCTTTAAAGTTTAGTTTATTATTATTATAAATATTTAAATAAAAGTTAAATTAATCTTTTTTAATAAATATTAATTTATTTAATTCTAAATAATCTTTTTTTTAATATTTTATTTTTTTATATTTATAATAATATATCTTGTTTATTTTATTAATCTTATTTTTAAGTTTATAATAAAATAATTCTTTTAATTAAAAAAAGTTTAATTAAATAATAATAAAAATATTATATAGTTTATTTATATATATTAATTAAAAAACTATATATTAATAAATATTTTTAATTTAATATTTTTTTATATATTATTAATTTTTAATAAAATTTTTTTTAATTTTTTTACTTTATATATTATTTAATTAATTCTTTAATTATATCGAATTTTTTATTTTTTAAGTTTTTAAATAATTTATTTAACTTAATTATAAAATAATTAAAATTTATTTAAAAGATTAAAAAAAAATTATTTTTTTATTTAAATCTTTAATATTTTTTTTTAATTTTTTATCGGATTATTTCTTTATTTTTATTATAAGTTTATTAAAAGATTTTAAAGATTTAATTAATTAAAAGAATAAAGTCGACTAAATTAAACTTTAATTAATCTTTAATAAAGTCTTTAATTTTATTAAACATTAAGCGAGTAATATAAATAATTTTAAAAGACTTATTATTAAATTTATAAAAGTTTTATATTAATTTATTCCTTATATTAAAAATTTAATTATCGATAAAATAATTATTCTTTTTTATAAAAAAAACAAGATCTTTAATTTTAACGAGTCTTTAACGTTCGAGAAAACTTTTAGTTATAAAAATAAAAAGAATAATAGATTTTTATTTAAGATTAAATTATAATATTTTAAAAAAAATCTTTTAATTTATTTAAAGATTTATTTATTTTATTTTTTATTTTATTATATTTAATAAAATTAATTATTTTTTATTATAATAATTTTTAATAAAAGTTTTTTATTTATTAAATTATTTTATAAATTAATTAATATATTAATAAAACTTTTAATTAAACTTAATATATTTATTAATAAATTCTTTAAAATAAATAAATAATTTTTAATAAACTTTTTACTTATAAATTAATTAAATTAATTTTAAGTTTTTTTTAATTACTTAATTCTTAAACTTAATTAATAATTTAATAATATTTTTTATTAAGACAAAATTAAAATATTTTTTATAATAATATATATTTATAATATTAAATTTAATGTCTTTAATTTTAATATACTTTTATTTTTTACTTTTAAATTTAAAGATAATAAATTAAAGAATATTATTTTTTTAAAAAATATTATTAAGCTTAGTTTCTTTAAGACTTAATTTATAATAAACGTTCGTTATAATAAAGTTAAAAAAAAATCGTTTATTGTTTTTTTTTATTTAAGATCAATAAATTAAAATTAATATAAAGTTTTAAGTTAATTTCTTAATTTAAAAATAATAAACTAAAATTAGCGATTATTTTTTCTTGTTTTAAGTTAATAAATTAAAACTAACTTAAAGTCTTTATCGTTTTAACTTAATAAAAAAGAATTAATAATTATTTTATTTTAAAGAAATATCGTTTATTTTAGTTAAAAGTCCGACTCCGAGATTAATTAAATCATAAAGGATAACGTCGTTTACTTTAGTTAAAGGTTTAACTCTAAAGTTAATTAAGTTATAAAAGACGTGAGTTTTATTTTATTTTAAGTCAATAAAGAATTAATTATTACTTTATTTTATTTTAAGTCAATAGATTAAAATTAATTATTCGTATATCTTATATCGAACGTTAAATATAATATTTTATTCTTTATACTTTAAAGATAATCTAAGTTTTTTATTAAGAATATATTAGTTATTTTTATAAGCTAAGTCGAGTAAGTTTAATATTATATAATGACAGGATTATTATAAAGATTAAAGAAGTATAAAGTTTAATATAATTTAATTATATTTAAAAATATTAAGCTAAAGCTTAAAGACAAAAAAAAAACCTTGACTTAAATATTTTTTTTACTAGCTTAACTAGTTTTATATCAAGACATTAAGCGTCTTAAAGTATAATAAATCTTATAGCGGCGCTAGTTATTATAATTAAAATATATATTATTAATAAGTTTTTAATAATATATATTTTAATATTTTAATAATTTTAATATTAAATTATTATTATTTATAAAACTATTTTATATATTATAAAATTATTAAAATAATATTAAAATTATTTACTTAGAGTCGTTCTATAGAATTCTATAAACCTTGTGACTATTGACCTTAGCCTCCACGTGATAACCTAGCGTTTAGAGAAAGTTAACAATAATGGATGCAGTGCGGGATTCTTGCTGGCCCAGTTCAAGAAGATGGTGGAAGTCTTTATAGACGGTATAGAAGGCTTTTAAAGCAGGCATATATTTCTTAACGATGTCGCTGCAGCGTCTGGCGGGGTTTGTGAAAAACTGCATCTCGGGAACGGGAGGGGTAGTGATTAAGAGCAGGTACCAAAAAGAATCGAAAAGGGGTCTCGTTTAATAGGAGTGCTTGTTGACGTGCGGTTGTTAACGGCGATTTGATCAGTTGCCGTTGTGGAGCGGTCTAACCTGAAGTGGCTGTGAGGCTGGGTTTCTGAACCCTGTGCTACGACCTTTACAGTGATCCGACCGTCACACAAAGCGGAAAAGGGAGTCTGTTCGACTAACATACACTATTATTTTCCCTTATGCTAAACCAATGCTAATTAATGTATCCTTAAATCAATTACGCCAAATAGTTCAGGTAACTAATCTTTTACACCGAGTGTTCCATACAGTCGTGAATAAGCTAGTGCAGCTGTGGGTACTCCATTATATGCAAACAAATTCCCATCTCATAGTTGTCCCGAGAGCAGAGCTTCAGTAGCTAAGGAATCGTTAGTCTGGATCCTCTTACCCAGAATGTGGATATTTCGACTTACCAGAATTGATATATGCTCTCCTGGCATCAAGGGATACTCCAAACCTCCTCTCTAACTCGACCTTGATGCTCTTTTTCGTGATAGTCATCAGATCCGCCGTTTTCAAGATTTCCCTGATTTCTGCCAGAATCGAGTCGTCACTTGGCAGGCCTGCCAGGTTCGACATCTCCAGTTCTTGTTGACCAAAATACTGGCTGCCCCCAAAGTGGCTCTGTCTGTTATCCACACCTAGACCCAAGGCGTCAGAAGGAGTGATTGAAAGGCGAGAATTGTAGAGGTTTGCGTTCTTGGCATCGTAGGGATAGTTGTTGCTGCCTATTTGAGACATTGGTCGAGATGGTGGGTAGTTGTATTCGGAACCTGCCGCTGGGTACTTGGTGCCATATGAATACCCAGATACCTCCGAGCGGTCGTCTCGAGCAGTCTGAGCTTCCCAAAGCTCCGCTTGGTACTCTTCCCATTTTTTATGCGGAATGGATTCGGGGTCGAACTTGCCCTCATCAGTGATAACGATCTTCCGCCCCTTTTCTCCCGTGACCACACGAGTATTTCCCCAGGAGAAATCATCCATATGCCAGAAGCTATAAAGTGGTAGACCAAACGAGAACACCGGAATTGCACACACGTAAAGTAACATCCAGCCAATCATCTCCCACTTTCGGTGGAGAATAAATATGATAGCTTGTAGACCATATATTGCACCGAGGAGGATGAAGGCTGTTAGAGGAATGACTGTGGTATGTCGGATGACGAGGACAATCAAGTATACGATGTAGGCCACGGTGACAGGCTGAACGAGGGTGGATAGCAAGTCGACGAAAACGATGAAGCGCATACTAAAACAGCAAAAGCCACAGAGCTGCGACATGGGGATAAGCTCGATCAGGTTATGAACCGTGGAGTTGATCCAACGACGACGTTGCGACAAGAAGACCTTCCAAGAATCGGGAGCAATTGTCCAGGCGTGTGCAGTGTTTATATACTTGGTCTTGTACTTGGAATGATGCTTCAGGAGCAGTGTGGTCAGATATCGATCTTCACCCAAATGAAGCAGATTCTTCATGTGGAGAGTGTCGACACGGATATTCGCGTAAGCCTCAACAACCTCGCGACTGACAAAGAGTGGCTTCCCTGATTCTGCAGCTCGGATCCGATACATAGTGAAACAGCCCGGCAAACAGGTGACACTACCGAACAAACTCTCAAATGCTTTCGAAAGGTTGTGAGAAATGTAGTATTCGTATACCTGGATCATGGTAACGAATGATGACCTAGCGTTGGATAAGGCGGTCTCTCCACATACTCCGATGAGTCTGGTGTCGTCCAGGAACGCTGATATGAACCGAGCAGCCGAATCTGCGCCAACGACAGTGTCGGCATCAATTTGTAGCATGAACTCATAGAAGGTCGGGTTGACTCCAATGATATTTCGAATTTGGTGATACATCTCTAGCTCCAGAGGGCTCATGGCGGCGTTGTAGTGAACACGGTTCAAGAAACGCATCAAGACCATTTGAGAATCACGCTTCCCTCTATTTCCAGGGCGAGACACTTCGGAGGGTTTGCCGATCTTGACAATTACCATGAAAGGCACGATATGGCCCTGAACCTCGTAGAGACCGGAGTACACCTTGCCCATATTGTGTTGCTTCATGCCTTCACCCAAAGATTCGAAGCTCAATGGCTCAGGATCGACAGTATCCGCAACACCTAGAATATCGAGTACGATGCGTGGAGTTGGTCTATCGTTGCCTTGGCCAATAATCATCCCGTCGCAAATAACCACCAACAGTTTGCGTTTATCATCATACTTCATCCTTGCCGCAGAGTCGATAGCACGGCGAAGAGAGTCCTCGTCTTCTGTGTACGCAGGCACTTGACAGATAACGAATTTATCAAGATTCTCTGGGATGTTTTTACCACCGAATTGAAGAGCGGCGAAGAACTTGAACCCGATGACAGAGCAGAGAATGATAGATATCGCCAAGATCAAGTACTCTGCAAATTGACACCTGACAGAATTTCGGGTATCGACGTTTCCAACGTAGAAGAGGTTGTCGAGGCACAGTTGCATCCTGGGCCGCACGGCAGGGTCAATAGCCAATGCATTCCAGTATTTCGTGACATCCTCACCCGCCTTCTGTTGGAAGAGGTCTACCACCAATGGATCCATGAAATCAGTGCTAACATCCGTAGGAGCATCCTGTCCAACAGGCGCCACTACTCTGCGACCACCTTGGATGTACTTGGTAAGATCGTAGACTCTATTGTTGAGGATGGCTATCGCGTCCGTTTTGCCAGCCAAGGTGCTGACATATTGAGGCGTGTAACCAATGTTGCCCTTCTTAAAGCTGGACCTAAGCATTAGCATCTGCTCGAAGAACCAGTCAGGGCGACTGTCGTTCGTGAATGCACGGAAATCATGGTATTTGGGGTTTGGATCCGTGGTACTGAGGACAGAGGCCGAGCCAGTGGTGTTTGTCGAGGTGTAGTCAAGCTGCACAAGATCATTTATCGTCCCGTCCACACCTTGGCAAAGGGCAGAAACCTGAACCGGGAACAGACCCGTTGCATCGAGACCAGCGTATTTCAGGATCGACTTCTGCGGGATGATGGAAGGATAGTGTTTCGGTGCAAACTGCCCAAGATCAAATACCTGTCCGCGAATAGCAACGTAAGCAGACGCTCCGTTCTTGCCATTGTAGGACGAAAGTTCCGCTGCACTGAACACGTCTTGTTTTGGACAAATTAGCATGGGAAAGACCACAATAAAGAAGGCCACAAAGAGACAGCTGGTCCAGATCATCATGTTGATGGCGAGCTTCTCTCTCCAGGCCATTCGCACGTCTTTGCGGGGCATACGGCCAATCCATTTGATGAGGAAGTCCGGAATGAGCCAGGTCATGAGGTACACCACAGCGACCCATCTCTTTCGACTACCACTAGTCTTGACCTCTTCCACCTCAACCATAGTCTTCTCGTTTCCTTTCTCGGCCATCTGGGCTCTCGTATCCAGATTTCTGAACATATCACCTTGGCCAAGTGCAGAGGCACCAGCATCAGATCGGGAATCGATATCATGGCTCCCGAAATATCCGGATTTTTTGTCTGCACCGTAAACGTGGGCGCCTGGAGAAGGTGTAAGGCCAGAGGGTGAGCCCAGAAGGCGCTCTTTTGAAGTCCCATAGCCCCCGTGCACATCTCCAGGAGTGAGCATGTCGCCTCCATCGTCTGATTGCGTTGGGTATCGCCCTTGGGTAAAGCCGCGCTCGCTCAGCTTGGCAATCTCTGACCAACATCGTTCACTTAAGAAGACGCCAGTGCTTCCAATTCGAGCTTCATTCCCTGGCCAACGTTTCTCATCTAGCACCATCTCAGCCTTTTCCTTTTCGCTGCCGACGAATATGGTCTCGGCATCGGCCAGCCCAAGGAATTCGCCGAATGGGAGGAACAGGCTGAAGTCCGCATTTCTCAGCCGCTGGCTGATTTCCGCAATGCCAAAAGTCTGGATTTGAGTCCGAACACATTTGCTATCGAACTGGTTCGCGATGCGACGATCGTTGGGCTTGAGACAGAAAACAAAATACGGGTTGGTGTTTGGAGCAGTCAAAGACTTGGTGACATTATCCAGAGAAGACAGGAATTGAGCTGCGGCGCCTTGATCGAGATTACGACCTCTTCTGCCCTTACTGTCATCTGCTCCGACCTCTGTCAGGTCATCAGCAGACTCGCTGCCGTGCTTAGCTTCTCGAGCACCAAATCTGTTCGGTTTGTCTCCTTTCTTCCGCATAACGCTTGGCTTCCGTAGTGGTTTTGAGCTGACTTGTGCTTGCATAATGGTATTTTTCTCTTGTGGATGCACCACGGTCTGCAGAGCCTCTTGCCCGAAAAGCTGACCAACAAAATCGCTCTTCGTCGAAGCAATCAGATTCATCAGATCCCCTGAGATAACCTCACCATTCTCCTCCACCAAGCCGGCAACTAAATAGTCAACTTCACCTGCGAAATGCTTCACTGCGAAAGAAGCTGCAGCGTTATGAGTTGCAAAGTTGCTTCCCGGGAGTTTCGCAGTGGCGCTCCCAACGGAGATTGCTGGATTCTTACCGTCAAAGCGCTTTCGAAGGCTCTCAAGCAGTTGCATGTCGGTTTTGTTGCGCCTTGTTTGGTCGTCGAGAATGCTAAGGAGGCCGTTGCCGTGCTTCAAGAGCCCCCTAACAGCATCGGAATTGTCAAAATAACTTGTGGCTGCCACGCTGATTTCTTCGCTCTCTAAAATGTCTGCCTTGGCCTCGAAAAAGCTTTGCAGAGTAAAGTTGTATAGTGATTCTGTGGCGGCATTGTTGAGGAGTTGGTCTAACGTCGAATCTGTGGAAGGCTGCTGAGCGAACCCAGGGAAATCAATAATGGATATAGTGTTGGCGACCGTGTCTTCAACGGCACAAACTCTTTGGTTGATACTTTCGATCACGTACGCAACGAGCAAGGAATAGAGGGTCCTCGCGAGCTCATCCGCATTGCTCCTAGCACCCTTGGGATCGAGCATCACAGTAACTCGCTCTCTCTGTAAGATCTTGGTCTTGTATCCAAGCGTCGTCTGAAGATCTTGAGCGCTGACCCCGAGGAAAGCAGCGACTATACCGAGCACGTCCTTGTTCTTTACAGCTGTGATGCTCTGCGCTCCTTCATGAGAATAGCCGCCACTGTCATCTCCCGTGGGTGTAGTATCCTCTGATGTCTCGAATTCGAGCTGCCCAATGTGGAGAATGCTTGCCAGGACTTGGCAGATCTCAGCAATCTCACTTCGCGGAAATTCCAACTTCCTTAAAGCGGTCTTGAACAGCTGGAAGCCCTCAGCGTCGTCAATGCCAACCTTGAGCTGAGTGGGATGTCCTAAGTAACGCCATCTCTTCTGAGATATTGCGGTGGCGTTCTTCTGCGCGTTTTGTCCAGGGTGATGTACGGTCGCAGACAGTGAGCTGGACAGGTCTAGTCCAAGATGTGCCTTCTCCGCGGAACTCGTTCCCGCCAGTAGATAATATAAAACGTGAAAGCTTCGCTCTCCTGTTGGTACAAATGCCACTCTGCTCCGCTCCAACCTGTGATCCAAGACCTTTCCACCAATAAGTGTTGGGTTGACTGATGAAGCAGTGTCGTACTGCAGCTCGAAAAACAGACCGGCTTTTGACGCTGTAGGCGTAGTTGCAGTTTTTGTGGTGGTTAGAGTGTCGAAAACGTAGGCGGCGAGTGACAATTTGGTCGACAGCGGGGTGGATGACTTGTTCAGGAGCGCGGACAGGAGATGCGACCGAACTGTGGATTTTCCCGAGCCAGATTCGCCCCTAGATGAGATTAGCTTCATTGTTGATTCCGACGAGTAGGACCATGTGCACTTACAGAAAGACCACAGCTTGATTCTCTGTGCGTGCTCCGAGTCTCGTCCACGCTCTTTCCGCCAAGTCCTCTGCACCACCCATTGCACTGCCTTGCTTGCCTCCATCGGGGCCTTTTGTTGACGAAGAATATGTGTTTAGACAAATTAACGCGTGCGAGGAGAGCTGTGCAGTCGGCAACGAAACGTGAAAACGGCTTGCAAGATGAGCTGTGAGATGTGTATCGGATTGAAGGTGTGCTGGCAGAGCGGGTAGAGAGGATTGTGAATGAGCACCCCCACTGGTTTGGTTATTCAGGGCCATATTGAATTATTCGGGTCGAAACCCCGGGATGCAGATGTGTAAAGCCTCAATATCGCGGAGCTGCTTAATTGTCTTGTTTGAAAGTAT
>Ga0302221_10000613_pt1 | contig 25577 bp, 9 predicted proteins | sample II_Palsa_E2_1_FD_193517 | JGI IMG/M metagenome (GOLD analysis project Ga0302221, IMG submission 193517) | Peat permafrost microbial communities from Stordalen Mire near Abisko, Sweden - II_Palsa_E2_1 | ecosystem: Environmental > Terrestrial > Soil > Palsa > Peat permafrost | place: Sweden... | reverse complement strand
ACAGAGAATGAGCGCTCGGATCCACTTGTTCTGGCCAATAATCAGATGGCATGTAAGTGCTTAGCCCATATTCTGGAGAGACCGATCTACTAAAAAAAACTCAGTATCCTTGGCTGCAATCCACACAACCACGATGGCCACCACGGCAGCTATCTACGACTTAGCAGCTCATCCAGAATACATCCCGCTTTTGCGAGACGAGATCGAACAGGTCCTTAACGAGGATGGTAACGATGTCGACGGAGCTGGTTTCAAGAAACTCAAGAAATCAAGCATGCCAAAACTCTGGAAGCTCGATAGCTTCTTGAAAGAAAGTCAACGTTTTACACCTGTTCAACTGCGTAAGTAATTTCGTTCCCGTGCTCTCACATCCCTTACTGAAGATTGGATCAGCAACCAACGTCCGCGTCACAACCGCCCCCTTAACCCTCTCCACAGGCCATACCCTCCCAACAGGAACCCGTTTTGGTTTTGCTGCCTGGGCTGTCGAGCACGACCCCAAGACTTCCATCTTTTCTCCCACTATCCAGCCTAACACCTTGCCCCCTTCGCAATTTGATGGCCTCCGCTTCTACAAGCTTCGCAAAATCCCAGGAAATGAAAATAAACACCAATTCGTAACGACGAGTCCAGAGTCATTGAACTTTGGACACGGGAATCATGCGTGTCCTGGTAGATTCTTTGCGAGTAATGAGATTAAGGTTGTTTTGATTGAATTGCTGCGGGAGTGGGAGTGGAAGTTTAGGGAGGGAGAGATGAGGCCAAAGAATCTTGTTCGGGCGATGACATGTTCGCCTGATAAGACTGCTGTTTTGGAGTTCAAGAGAAGGAAGGCATAGTCATTGTACCAGGAGATTGTGTACATTCAGGAGGAGGAGGCAAAGGCGATTGTACTGGGAGATTGTGTACATTCAACTAGGTGGAAGAATCAATGTACCAGATTTGGATTTTGGAAAACACCGCGATTCTATTTGGGAAAACTGCGCTCAAAGTACCTAGCCCTATCGTACAATCCTTCATCTGCCCCGCTCAATGTGCCATGTATCTATGGTACAATGTCCTCGACCCCTTAGAATAAAACGCCCTTAGCCACCAGTTTCTCGTATTCCTCAAGGAACGCCAATCCTTCTTCAGTATTCCTCGCATCCTTCACAAACTCCCAATTAATGACTCCCCCAAATCCAATAACCTCAATCTTCTCTCTCTCAACCCAATTCAAGTAAGTGTCCGGGTGTACTGGTTCCCGAAGACCCTCTCGTAACTTCATGAAAACTGGACGGAGGTAAATAAATTTATCAAAGAAGGAGGGTGACAAATCCCCCTGTTCGCCCTCTAGCTGCATGATATGGTAGAGTTGGATGATGGTGAATCGGAATAGTGACAGGGTTTCGGTGTAGTGATATGTCTCCTTGAATTTCTCGTAGACATTTTGGAAGACCGAAGGTCCTTCTGCCGGAGCACTTGGGACGACCGGTGGGACGATTATGGCTGTGTTACGTCGAATGTTCGATCTCGTAGCTGATATTCCCTTGCGTTGCTGAGGGCCACGGCCAGGTTGCTTGGCCACACCACTGCCAATATCGAGATCAATTCCAAGCTTCTGTGCCTCCTTGACCATCTGATTCGGGAGTTCAGCTCCAGCTGTACCCTGCTTCAGAAGACGCTCGTATTGCTTGTTCAGAACCTTGCCAATTTGAACAGCGTTTTCAACCATTTGCTGCAAGTTTGCATTGTTTTCCCAGACTCCTCCCTGTTCCCCAAGAAATTAGTACTTGCAAAAATAGAATGTTCCAGGACCCGTTGGTACATTGCCAAAACATGGAACGATACGACATACGAGAAAAGGAACCTACCTGTGCCCGGCACACTTTGATCAGACGTATCGTGAACCAAACATCGAAGTCCCCTATTGTCGGATCCTCGATTTCATCTATTTCCCCGATGTAGTTCTTCCCGTCCTGTCCTTGAAGAGCGCCGAAAGCCAATGCTGCAACCTTGGACGCCCTGTAGCCCTTCTTCAGACCATCAGCCAAGCGAAATTCGAAGAATGGTGCGAATGCGACAAGAATGGGTGGCTGGCAGTAAAAATTCCTGACCCGTCCCAAGTCGGTTTGTGACCATCCGAGGATCTCTGCAACTTGCCACAAGCAACGCTTGTCTGAATGAGACATTTTCGTGTGAGAATTTCGATTTCGCTGAGCTATTCGCCGAAAGTTTGTTTGTGATATGAAGTGGGGAAGGTTGCTCGAAAGCGAACAGCCTTTAAATATTCCGCCCAACAACTCTGCCGAAAGTCAGTTTATTTTGTAAGTAAGGAGCTTTGAAATATCCGCCAACTAACTCACCAAAAGTCGGTTTGTGATGTAAAGGGGCAAGGTTGTTCGAAAGCAAACAGCCTTTAAATATTCCGCCGAATAAATCTGCCAAAAATCAATTTGTTTTGAAAACAAGCAGCGTTGAAATATCCGATAAACAACTCCACTAAAGCTCGGCTTGCGATGTAAAAGGGGGCGGGGTTATTCGAGGCAAACAGCCTTTAAATATTCCGCTAAATAACTCTCCCGAAAGTCCACTAGTGATTGTCGGAATTTGTGGTGCAAAGCTGCGTTTCAATGTACTGTAAACTTATGGAACATTCGTAAAGTGACGAGCCACTACTTTTCAGATTGTTCCTTAGATCAAGGAATGTTGAAAAAAGCCAAATGGCAGTTAGGCTCTAAATGCCGCTTGAGCAATAGTATATCGAAAACCAGTATTGTGTCATGAATTCTGATACCCACTGGTGGTCGATTTATTTTGAAAGCAAGCAGCGTTGAGATATCCGCCAAACTACTCTACCAAAAGACGGTTTGTGGTGTAAAGGGGCAATGTTATTCGAAAGCAAAAGGTGACGAGTACGGCATTCGTGCTTAAAAAGCGTGGACTGAATGGTTTCTAATTTGGCGATTCTAAGCTAAGGAAAGAAGAGGGGTTTGGGCCCAGGGGCTCCAAGACTAGGTAGGTAAACAACAGGAAGCCCCCACGTGACTATCGATCCCAAATTTATCAGACTAGTCCTAACCGGGAACGGCAACGCCTCCACTTGAGCTCATTAATTGAGGAATAATGAATAGCTATTTACGCCCGAGGGCTATAATCCAGATCTAACGATGGGTATAGGGACGTGTTAAGATATGGGGTTTTTATATTACAAAGTATAACCACAGAAAGCAATTCCAGTATGAGCAAACGTGCCGAAAAGGCTTGTGACTATGTGCCTCGGAATCAGTGTCTCTCGAAAGCAAACACGTTTGAATGTACTGCTAAACAACCCCGCCGAAAGTCAATTTGTGTCGAAAGCAAACAGGTTTAGGGCTGGTAGATTGAGGAGGGTAGAGGAAGGATTGTACAATAGGGCCTGGCATCTTGAGCAAGATGGACGAGGGATTATATGATACAGCCTGGTACATTACACATGAAGGACTGTATAGCAGGGCTTGGTACATTGAGCACGATGGAGGAAATATTGTATAATAGTGGTTGGTATATTGAGTGGGGTGGAGGAAGGATTGTACAATAGGGGTTGGTACATTGGATGATCGAGGCACGCTAAGATTAACGTTCCTCGCTAAAGCCCCTGAGCTTGTACCAGGCGATAAAAATTGTCAAATTTGCCTTTTTATAATTGAGGATTTTATTCTCCGTTGACATGAGATTCTCATCGTCCTAATTAAATAAATGTGATGTATAATAATTGATGGGTCTTTTATTTTCTCGTGACTCAAACGTCACATTGAACTTCAGTTTATATAAGTTGCACAACCTATTTGATTTTGAAGTCAATTAATAAGAATAAAGTTATTCAAATCCGTCGAAACATAAAACGGTATCGCATAATGGCCGCCCGAAAGCCGTTCGAGGAGGAGGAACCAGAAAATGATCTGAATTAAATTTCGTCTCCTTAGCCGTCCAACGTCGAGGTCGATCGCTACAGCCCTGGCCCATGCAAGATACCCTGTGCCGTGGTGGCCGAAGTCCCGCTGTTGCTTGCGCATCTAGCTTTCCCAACTGGGTAGCCTGGATGCAAAACACAACAGTAAGCACTTGAATGTGGCTGATCAAGGAGCAGGGAAATCTGCAGGTATGTGGAAAAAAACGCTAGCAACGGCAATGCGCTGATAATATTGTTATTTTTGCTTCGAATCTAGCATGAGGTTAAATTAAGGAGTGGCGGAGCGTCGTAGCACATCCAATTCGGGCATGGGAGCCTGTGCAGCCCTACGTGCGGCCGCACCCGGAAGCGACACCACTGCTAAGAGCCTCCCCGGACTGGATAGCATCTCGCTCTGAAACCCTTGATATTTGATATTTGAAATCCTTCGATCCTATTAACCCCAGCCTTTCGCTCACTTTCTTCCTGATCATTCTTGACCCCTCCCAGTGGCGCTGACGCTTTGTTTCTTATTCAGCCATCAATGCCCCACAAGTGATGGACCTGAGGATCGCATTCGTTCAACTCTTCCAAGCGAAGTAAAATCCGCGTTCCTGCAGGCTAGTAGAGACTGCGCCGTTAAAGAGGATTATGAAGCTCTAGAACACCGTGCCACAAAGATCGAGGGCTGATCATCTTGTTTGCTTTCTATAAGTTCAGGTGCCAAGCCTTCCGAACATTTTGCTCTCATCACTCTCTTTTATCTCAAAAATTGGAATTTTATCTTTTCTTCCTGAATCATGTATTCGTTTTTGGGTACTCTTTCCATAGTTGCGGCTTCGTTGGCTTTCGTAGGTGCATCGCCCACCGCTGAGCTACTATCAGGGACCGTTCTTGGAACAACATGCCCCAATGGAGCCAGCGCGTTCATCTCAGTTCCATTTGCAGTCCCACCTGTTGGAAACCTCAGATGGACGTCACCACAAGCGTACAACCAAAGCTTTCCAGGCGGTATCTATAATGCTACTACACCAGGTAACATTTGTATTCAATTTGGTGGAAAAGAATTTTCCGACCCAGGACCAGAATCTGAAGACTGGTACTTGATTCCATCATATTTCTTGAATAAAGCTGACAAGGATTTCAAGTCTTTACGTGAACGTTTGGGCTCCTGCAAATGCACATAGTAATTCGAATCTTCCCGTCAAAGTATGGATATACGGAGGTGGTCAACAAGGCGGAGGGATTCAGAATCCCCTCTTCAATGGCTGCAGCCTCGCAGCCCATGACACCTTGCTTGTATCCATCAACTACAGACTTGGGCCTCTAGGGTATCTGACTGTAGATGATGCCGGGATTGGAGGCAACTTCGCTATTCAAGATCTCATTCTCGGGTTAGAATGGGTGCAATCGCACATTGCGGCATTCGGAGGAGATCCAGTAAGTATCGGGCTTCCATACCCTCACTTGAGGCTGATGCTAACTACATCTCAACAGAAAAAGGTTCTCTTGTTTGGGGAATCCGCCGGAGCGACGAACGTTTTTATCCTCAGTACCCTGCCGCAGGCGCCATCACTCTTCAATGCAGCCATTTGGGAATCAGGTGCTGGTCCACAACTCGCCACTCCGGAAGTTGCGAACACTTTCGGGACATCATATGCAAGCAAACTCAATTGTACCACAAATGTAAGCAGCGATATGAATAACTTGCCCGCCACTGATACTGACTATCTTTCAGGTCGCTGCTTGTCTTAGAGCAGTTACATATCAAACCTTAGTCGCCACGGCACCCTTGCAACCATTCGGAATCATCTACAGTGGCATCAACGTTGTTGATTTCCAACCACACGTCGATGGTACCATAATACCCGCTCAACCTTGGTCCGTTGGTCCAAAGGTGCCCATGATCTTCGGATCCAACATTAACGAAGGCGGACTGTTTGCACTCGGCGCCTACCTCAGTCCGGTGGTCTCAGCAGACAATTACACTATCTTTCTGAACCAAAACTTCGGTGCCGCAGCCAATCTCGTGGCTAAACAATACCCTCTGACTCTCCCACAATTCACCACGCCAGGGAAGGCAGGATCCCCGGCCTCCCCTGCATTCGAAGCCATCAGCGCCATTATCACCGATGCTCAATTCACGTGCCCTCTCTACCAAGCCATGCTTAAAGCCGAAGCCATCAACATGCCTGTCTACACCTACCTCAATAAGCATGTGCCTCATTGCCCATGGCAGGCTTCGCCTCCCCCAGCAGCCCTCCCTTTGATCGGCGCAACGCATACCTCTGAAATCCCGCTCGTCTTCGGCAACGGCGTGAACCAACCTCTGATTTCCGGAAACGGTTCGTGCAACTTCACTGCTGCTGAAACGACCATCAGCGAGACGTTGATAGCGGCTTGGACATCCATGGCTGTATCCGGGAACCCGAATGTAGGTGGATGGGTACAGTGGTCCAATAGTTCAAGCCAGGGGTTTGTTATTGGAGCGAATGCAACCAGCGTTGGCGCCATCGATTATTCATTTTGCCAGTTTTGGGATATGATTAATGCAGATTATTTGAGCTTCACCAATCTTTCAAGCACGAATGGGACAAGTGGGAGCGGTGGGGGTGGAAGTGGATCCGGAACGAAAAGTGGTTCCGAGAAGGGTGCTGAGATGGGACTGGGGGGGCTGACTATGGCTGTTGGAATTGTGATATCAGTTTTGATAAGTTGATTGACAAAGAGCATAGACTTATTATGGGCAATTTCAAATACTGAAATGCATTTCTTCCAGAGAGATTCTTCAAGTAATCTAGATTTCAGAGTCTTTTGTTACCTATTTCATCATTCCATCGGTGACGAGAAAGCTCTGAATGAAGATGATGATTGTGTCCGCAGCCTTGCAGTGTTATGAGAAAAATTGGAAACTCTGTGAGTAGAAGTTTACATAACATCCTTCCTAAGATTTTAGAGTCCTTGGAACCTCGGTAACGCACATATCAGAAGGAAGGCTGTGAAGTAGTGCTGAAGACTCCAGTAACGTCCAAGACGACCAGCTAGTGTTTTCGCTCTAATAAAAAGATCCTCGCAAGATGGAGGCCGATTCTACGTCCAGTCCTACAAACCCAGATTTGAAGCTGATTACCATGGATGTCAAAGTGCAGATTCGAACTCTCCACGCGGTAAGCCCACTCATCTCACTCTCTCTTGCAGTACAAGATGTTGATTAGGAGAGCAGTATGTACTCTAGATCATAGTAACCCACGAGTCATTTAAGAGACATCGGGGGAAAGACAGGGGTGGTACCTATACTTATATCTAAGATCACGTGCCGACTCTACTACCCCGCCAGATTTCCCCAGCCCTATGTGTTTTGAGCCTTTCTTTTGCACCTCGAGAGGAAAACTGGGTTCAAACTCTGTCCTCCGACTTTGATCTTGATTGAAAATAAGGGAGCTCTGAAACCCCCGCGTTATGTACAATGCTTGAAGTGACAAGCTGAAGTTCCTGCCTCCTAACGAGCGGCAGCTCAATTGGCAGTCGAAGCGAACGTCTGACCACTTTCTGTCTGCCAGCTCGAAGACCGCGGCCTCATTCTGTACTATCATCCACTTGACGCAGTCGCACCAGCTAGATTAATGGCATCATCTCAAGCCCAACAAGAGATCTACGAACCTCTCGAAACCAATTCAATCCGAATCCTCAGCCTCCTTCGCGGCCTTCCAGGCTCTGTCATCCATTGCACACTCAGAAATGTTCCTCTCTCCTACGACAGAGCCCGACGGTATGAGGCACTCTCCTACGTGTGGGGTTCTCCTGAGCCGACCAGTTCCATTATTCTGAACGGCCAGCCTTTCACTATTCGAGCCAACCTATCAGCTGCACTCAATGTTCTACGACACACCGATCGTGAAAGGAGTCTGTGGATCGACGCCATCTGCATTAATCAACTCGATATCCCGGAAAGGAATGCGCAAGTCTCGATCATGTATGCTGTGTATCGGAAAGCTGAGGCTGTCCTGGCATGGTTAGGAGAAGAAGACGATGGGATAGCAGAGCTGTTTGAATTCCTAGCCGGGATTGAAGGAGACTTATACCAAGCCTACCTAGCACCTCATTTCAGTTTATTGCCATCAAATTTGGGGAGCTCGTTAATGTCGTCCCATACAAGCATCCAAGTCTATGGTCCCCTTCGACAGGGCTTACCATTAAATGAATTCTTGCATGCGACTCTAACGCTGAGCTTAAAAGGCTACTGGAAGCGGCTGTGGATTATACAGGAGATTCTCTCTGCCACCACAGTTACACTGCTATGCGGAAGCCTTTCGTTACCTTTGTATCTCTTCGCTGAAGCATGTATGTCTCTTCAAGCCCTGCCTAATCATAACTTCGTCGAAGGAACCTGGGGGGTGTATACCAGAACCAACGATGAGATAATGGGAACATCAGCTTACTACATAGCCAAACAGTATCAAGTGCGAGGCCGGAGGTGGTCCCTTCAGGAACTCATCCAGTTGTGCTCAGATTGCAAATCAGAATGCCAGGAGCCTAAAGATCGGATATATGGCATACTGAGTCTCGCTCGAGACAAGCATGGGATAGTCCCAGATTATGGAAAGAGCTCGCTGGATCTTTATACGGCCACAATTGCCTCACATCACTTTGAAAATCTCTCGTGGGCTCACAAATTGTCAATGCACAGAACGATCTCGCAGTTGTTGCAACCTTTCCTCGACCACAACCTCGAGCCATTTTACGTTCTTCAAAACTGGAATGCACGGTCAACGATATTCGATTCTGGAATTATGAGAAAGATCTTTGTTTCGGGCTGGATGACTATGCATCCTGCTAGTATAGTTATTGATGTTCAATGTGACCGATGGGAGGCATTGGGAGAACGGCATCGTGCATCGGTGGCGGCTGCGAATGCTGCAAGTGATCCTCAACGCGACATCCTCACGGCCAAATGGAATTTTATTGACATTTTCTTGCAGACTGACCCACGATACAAAGAATCGTGTAGTTGCTGCACGGCGAGGTTCAACCCTGACGGCAATGGTGACCTTGCTTCGATCTACTCGAAGCGCGTCAGAATTTACTGCGCCTGGGGCCTGAGATTTGGGGAATCAGGTCAAAGGTACATATATTCAAGATGCCATGTTCATATATATGGGGATAATCAACAACTAATAGAGTCTTGCAGGCAACCAGAACTTTCAACAGAAGCGGCGCTTTTCGACTCAAATAATGTGATGTATTTCCGCCATGCTAAGTTATGGCTTCAGAGCCTTGGGAGTAGCTCGCACGGCATGTCAATACTATCTGCCTCTGAATGGGATAGGAACTTGCGTACAATGAGCCGGCCTCAGGTGAAGCTCAGTAACACAAGTAGTTTCGGCGCTGGGCCGCCAAGAAAGTTCCTTGCGCTGCATGGTCTGGTAGGGATTGGGCCTTGCGACGTGCGTTTCGGAGATCTTCTATGCCATATTGACGGCAGCGATCAACCCTACATAATCCTCAGATACTCGCCCGAGGGCGATTCCTTCGATTTCGTTGGGCCAGCGTTGATCTTGGATCGTAAGGGAACTCAGAAATAACAAGGAGATATGCAACTTGATTTCAAAAACAGGGTCTCTGCAAAGGCTCGGAGTGAAAAAAAGGAAAGAAGAGATGAGAAGAGGTGAATGGTCGAAGATAGGAGATATCTTGCATGGACCAGGAACTCAGCCAGTCACGTGCCTCTCCTTGATCTTGCGCAGAAGTATAAAAAAAGGGAAAAGGCTCTTATTATTTATTAATATATATTATTATATATTATTAAAATATCTTTAAATCTTTAAAATAATTATATAATATTTATTTAAAAAAAAAAAAAATTTTTTTAATAAAAAAATATTATATTATATATTTATAATTTATAAAATTTTATATTAATTATATTAATTATATTTTATTATATAAATTAAATTTTTTTTTTATAATTTATAATTTTTTAATATTAACTATAAAACTTTAAAGTTTTTTTATTATTTTATTTAAAATATTTAATAAATTAATATTAATAATAATTAAATTTTTTATTTATTTATTAATTTTTTATAAAAATTTTTTTTATATAAATATTTAAATTTTATTTATATTAAAATTCTTAAATAAATTTATTATTTAAACTTTTTATAATATAAAATTTAATAAACTTTAATTTAATTTTAGTATAAAAAAATACCGGGATACTTTTAAAAATATAAGTATAAAAATAGTCTATATATTAAAGCTCTTGCTTTAAAGTATCTCTCTTTACTAAACTCTTTTTTTTTTAAGTTTTAGTTAATTAATATTATAAATTACTCTTTATCTTATACTTTTATATATAATCTTTTTATATTCTAAAACTTCTTAAAAGTTAATATAATAATTCGAAATTATAAAAAAAAAAAATTAATTAATTAAAAATAAATTAAATATAACCGAGTTTATATATTTTTAAAAGTCTTTCCGGAAATATCGTATATTTTATCAAGAATATATAAACTCGATTTTTAAAATAATATTTTTCCTTTTTTAAAAAATTATATAAAAATAATCTATCGATAAAAAATAAATAAAATAACTTAAAAGTTTATAAAGATTAAAAAGAATTAAAAAGACCTAAAAAAAATAAACTCTAAAGAATAAAGAAATATATTAAAGAACTATAAGTAAAAATAAATTTATTATTTTTATTAAAATAATAAATATAATAAAAATATTTAATAAATCTTTAAAACTTAATATAAATAATTCTTATTATATTATTTTAAACAAAACTCTATTACGAAATTTAAGAAACCGATTATTTTTTTCTAAAATATTTTAATAAATTTTAGAATAAAAAAAAATTAATAATTATTATAAAGATAAATCAAGAGTTAAAGTAAAAAATTATTAAGATAAAAAAATAATAAATAAAGTAATAAATAAAATTTTAATTTTATATAATTAAAAGATTTTAAATAAAAACTTTTAAAGAATATATTATATAAACTTAATATCTAAAAAACTAAATAACTAAATAATTATTTATAAATATTTAAGATTTTTTTATTTTTTTTTATATAATTATTTATTTAATAATTTAATAATTATTTAATAAACTAAATTAAGTCTATATTATAATTTAAAATTATTCTAGAATAAAAATATTTTTAATATTTATTTTTTTAAAAAATAATATTTATTTATAAATTATAAAAATTAAAAATTATTTAGTTATAAAAAATATTAATAATCCGGTTTTTTAAATCTTTATAGCTAAAGACTATATAATTTAATTTATTAAAATATAGATTATAATAACTAAACTAAATAAAACTTTAATAAAAATTATAAAGTTTAATAATTAAATATAATTAAAAGCTTAATTATTTAAAGAATATAATTTTAAATAAATAAATATTAAAATAAACTTAATTATATAACGTTATAAAATATTCGAAAATTAATTAGTTTAAAACTTTATAAATTATTTTAAATTAAAGTTTTAAAATATTTTATAAAATTATAAAAATAAAATAATTTATTTAAATTATTAATTTAAGTTTATTTAATTAATTTTAAAATAAATTTATATTATTTCGAATAATATAATATTATAAATATATATTAATTTAAAGACTATTATATTTATAATAAATTTTTTTTTATAAACTATAATATAATTATTCTTTAAAAAATTTTTTTTAAAAAAAAAAACTAAATTAATAAATAAAATTCGAATTATTTAAAATAAATTATTGACTTTAAAACTTTAATTATATATTATAGAATTTATAAAATCTTTTAAAATAAATAATAAATAATATAAAAAACTAAAAAAAAAAATTATTTTATATTTAAATATTTTTATAAAATAATAAAAAAAGATAAAAAAAAAAGAAATTATATTTTAAATATAAATAATTTAAGTATTTCGCTAATAATTATTTAAAAAATAATCTTTTTTAATAAAAAAAATAATAAAAGTATAAAAGAAAATTTTAATATTAATTAAATTAATAATATATATTAAAAAATAATATTAAATTAAATAAAATATTAATATAAATTATAAATTCTTTATAATAATAATATTTATAAATATTTTATTATTATTATTAAAAAATATATTTATTAAAAATAAAAATTTATTATTAACTTTAATTATTAAAAATAAAAATAAAATATTAAAATTATAAAAAAAAAATTTATATAATTTAAAATTATCTATAAAAGAATTATAAATATAAATTAAAATATTTAATATTTAAAAAAAATATTTAAAAAAAAATTATTTTAACTTTATTAAAACTTATTTTAATTTTTTTTATAATTAATTTAAAAATAAAAAATAAAAATAAAAAAGACGTTATTTTAAAAATAATAATAAATTTAATAATTATAGCGAACTTTATTAATTAAGAATTATTAATAAAACTCGAGAGAATAAAATAAAATTAATATTATTTAATAATAAAAAATATAAAAATTTTTTATTAATAATTATATTATTATTTATATATTATGAACCACCATTGAGGCCTGAGGCTCGGGCATGGGAAGCACCATGTCACAGAGAACCCAATGATATATGACGAGGTTACATGAAGGTCATGTGACGGATCCTGGTGGACCCGCTTACGCGAAATAGGGATCCATGGGATCCAGGACTTCTTGGGGATCCAGTACGGCATAAAGGACTATATAGGGAAGTTATATTCCCAGGTAGATAAAAGTTTTATACTTAATTTAAATAATATTTCTTATATACTTATAATTATATAATATTTTAGGATATTACTCGATAATATTTATTGGACTTATCAAGACTTTCTGTCTAAGACCCCCTAAATCCCTAATATATTAAAGTTTATTTTTATTATAATAAACTATAAGTATTATATTTTAAATATTTTTATATTATAATACTAAATTAAGATAAATTAATTATATTTATTAAAGAAGATAATAATAAAAAAAAAATTATATAGGGACGGGAGACGCCCGTCCCGAAAGGAGATTTTATTTCTAGGGATCTTAAAATTAAGTTATTAGATAAGTTTAAAGAAAATCACTCCAAGTTAGATTTATTCTTGATCTAGTATAAATTCTATATAATCTTTAATAAATATAAGTTTAAGATAAAAATATAATAAATCTTATAAATTATTATTATATTATAAGAAAATATTTTTAATTAGATTAATCTCTTTTTAATTAATTATATAAAATATAAAAATAAATAAGGATAATATATCATGACTATAAAAAATAATATTATTAAATACTTTTATATTATAGAAGAATTTAGTAAAAAAATATAATAGATATTTAGAGATATTAAAGAAAAAATTATAGTAGAAAGAAATCTTGGATATCTTAAATAAAAGAACTTGGCGATAACTTATATAATAAGCTTCCAATAACTAGTAGCCAAAATCCAGTAAGATAAGACGGCACTATAATACTAGTTTTATATTAGTCTCAAGGACGGGATTAAGAATAAAATAACTAGGTCTAAGAAACCAGATAATCTATAGGAATTTATTATATTAATAATTAAGATTAATAATTAAATATATAAATATAGTCTCGAGAAGTAAGAATAATATTTATAAAAATATAAAAGGAAAAAGATTTTGGATAAATATTATTTATTTATAAAACTAGATATTATTATTTAAATAATAAAAAAAAAATAAGTCTTTAAGAAAGAAATATAGAGATGACAAGAAAAGAAATTATACTTTAAATATAGATTATTAGGATATATGGCAAGATTTTATCGGAAGAATAAAATATTATAAAAGAAAAAATAGCTTTATATTACGGGCAGGAGCAAGGACTATAGTTTATTAGAAATATATATAACTAATTAAATAAAAGAATACTTGGAAGTTTATAAAATATTAAGATATAATTAATAATATTGATAATAATTATTAGATATTTTAAAAAAATAATTAAAAAAAGAATATATATATATATAGATTAATAATATTAATAAGTCTAGTAATTTAATTAAATTAGACATAGATAAAGAAGGACTATTAATATTAGGATAATAGCCGGAGATTATATAAAATAAAATATTATTTATATGGCCTGACGGATAGTCAAGAATAGAAGAAGTATAGAAAGTAATTTAGAGAAAAATATTTTTAAGAGATAATAATACCAGAGAATAAATATTAATCCTATAGAATAATAAATTAGATATCAGGTGAAAGGAACTAGGGAAAGCCTTCGCTAGAGGGCCTAACTAGGAAATATAATAAAAAATAATATTTTAGGACTATCGCTAAATAAAATAGAGAGAGATTAATAATAATTAAATATATATATTACTCCTATCTAGCCTGGGATTTATACCTAAATAAAAGAAACCAAATAATGGAGAAATATAGAAATTATTAGTCCAGGAATAAAATCAGAGATTATGGATAAATATAGAAGATAATACTTGGCTCTTCCGGAAATCATATTCTATTGGAATAATCCATAAATTTAAAGTCGGATAAATATATAGAGTATAAATAATAGGATTATCTAAGGAAGTATCTTAATAATAGATTAATATATTCTGGGAATATTATAAAATAATTAATATAAAAGAATAATAATTTATTATAATAATTATTATTAGAATAATTAAATAAGAGAATAAGATATAAGTTATGATTGACTTAGGAGTTATAGGAAACTTTATATTAAGGAAAATAATATTATAATTAAAATTAAAAACCAGAATTAAATATTATTTCTATAAGCTTAAAATAATTAATAAAAAGTCCATTAATAAAGAATCCAGGATAATAGAGATAAAGACGATAAAAATTATATTTAAGATATCTAGAAAATATTTAAAATATATTATCTTTAATATTATATTTATTAAATAATATAAGATTATTTTAAAAATATCCTGGATTTAATATTATAATCCCAATATTGACTAGAAATAAAATATATTATTATAGGATAAATATTTTAAAAAATATTTAGTTATATAAAGAGGAAAGACAGGATTAATTTCTCTAAAAAATTCTAAAAAAATATATATTATCTCTTAAGAAAAATCAAGATATTTAATAAAAAAAGAATAAGATTTATTTTTAAAGTAAATATTAAAAGAATATAATAAATTTATAAAATTATTTAGAGAGAAAATAAATATTAAGATTTTATCTTAATATAAATAATAGGATTATAATATATTATTAAAAGAAAAAAAGAAATTATTTTTTTTATTAATTTATTAGATATCGGAGGCCAATCTTAAAACATTAAGGAAATATATCGACAAAAATCTAAAGAAAGAATTTATTTAATTATTAAATTTATTAGTAAAAAGTCCGGTATTATTTATATTAAAGAAAAATAAAAAAAAAAAACTTTATATTAATTATTAAAAATTAAATATAATTATTATTAAGAATTATTATATATTATTATTTATAAATAAATTATAAAATAAACTTAATAAAATAATAATATTTATTAAACTAGACTTATATAAAATATATAATTTTATTTATATAAAAAAGAATAAGAAATAAAAAATAATATTCTAATATAAATATAATTATTTTAAATATTAGATTATATTTTTTAGATTTATTAATATATCGGTAATATATATAAGAATAATTAATATTATTCTTGGAGAATACTTAAATAAAATATATATTATATATTTAGATAATATTTTAATATATTTAAAAATAATAAAATAATATATAAAAGACATAAAGAAAATATTAATAACTTTATTTAAAATATAATTATTTTATAAGTTAAAAAAATATATATTTTATTAAAAAAAAAAAAATTTTCTGGAATATATTATTATTCCTGGAGGATTATTTATAGATTTATCTAAAATTAATATTATTCTAGAATAAAAGAAATTAACTAATATCAAGAAAATATAATTTTTTCTAGAATTTATAAATTTCTATTAATAATTTATCAAGAAATATTTTATTATTATCGTCTTATTTATAGAATTAATAAAAAAGAATAAGGACTTCGAGTAAATTTATTTAATATAAAATACTTTTAATTAACTTAAAAGAGACTTTATACATATATTTATATTTTTAATATTTAATCTAAAAAAATAAATTATTATAAAAATAAATTTATTGGACTATATTCTTAAAATAATACTAAGCCAATAAAGAAAGAATTAAAAATAATAATTAATAATATATTATTCTTAAAAATTATTATTAGTGAAACTTAATTATAAAATATATAATAAAAAATTATTGGCAATTATAAATATCTTTTAGGAATAAAGAATATATTTAAAAAAATTTAAATATTAAATATAGGTCTATATTAATTATAAGAATCTTATTTATTTTATTATAATAAAAGAATTTAATTAACGATAAATATAATAGGCAGAAATACTTATTATATATAATTTTTAGATCTTATATATTAAGGGAATAAAAAATACTAGAGTAGATACTTTAAGCAAGAAATTGGAATATTTTATTAATAAGATATATAAATCAAGAGTAATACTTAAAAAAAAAAATGATTTATTAATATTTAATATATAATAATTTATAATAATTATTAATTTCTTTATTAATATAAATAAATAAAATAAGTAGATTTAAAAATAATATATAATAAACATTATAATAAAGAAATAATTAGGGAATTCACGAGAGGACTTTAGTTATAATCCCTATAAATTATTATTATTTTAGAAATAAATTTATATATTCTTGGATATAAGAAGAAATTTTATTAAATATAAATATAGGTTATTAGTTTATAAATACTAGGGAATATAAAAGATACTAGAATAAATTTCCAGGATATATTATTTCCTAGGGATTAAAAAGATTATAAAGAATATAATATAAGAATATAATATTTATATATAGAATAAGACTATAAAATATATCCTGTATAAAAAATTATAATCTTATAATATATTCTTATAATCCTAGAAATTTATTATTATAAATTTCATGATTAAATTATTATTTTTAAAGAAATTATAAATAAGATATAAATATAATTTTATTTTAATTATTATAAATAGACTAATAAAATATATATATATAATATTATATAATAAATTAAATATAATTAAAAAATTATTATATATTTTATTTTAAACTATTATTATAAATTATAAAATTTCAAAAAAGATTATTTTAAATAAGAATAAATTATTTATATCTAAGTTTTAAATTATATTAATAATCCTAATAAAAATAAAAAAAAAATTATTATTAATATTTTATTTATAAATAAATAAATAAATAAAAAAAATTAATTAAATAATAAAGATATATTTATATTATTATATTAATTACTAGTAAGATAATTAGATTAAATTACTGTCCTTAATATAATATTTATATAATAATATAAAATTAAAGACTATAAATATTATTTTATTTTTTATAAATTATAAATATATCTTGATAATATATAATATATCTTTAATTAATAAAACTTATATATAATAAATTATTATTAAGATTAATAAAATTAAAATATTATATAAGAAATTAATTATAAATATTAAATTTATTATATAATAATCGGTAATATATTATAATTAGAAATATAATATAGGACTTAAATTTAAAAAGGGGAATAAGATTTATTTACTTAAAAAAAATATTAAAATAAAAAAATTAAATAATAAATTAAATTATAAAAAACTAGAATCATTTAGAATTAATAAAAAAATAAAATCTATAAATTATAAACTCAGACTATTAGAGATAATAAAAATATATCTGATATTCTATATATTATTCCTTAAATTAATATCCCTAAATATATTTATAATATTAGTCATGGAAGTCTAATAATTAGACCTATAAAAGAAATATAAAGTCAAGATTATTTTTAATTATTAATATATCCAAGAAAAAATCAAGTATTTAATTAAATAAAAAGAATATTTATAATCAGAAAATATTTAGAAATTAAAAAAAAATCTTAATTATTTTAAAAAACTTAAAAAATTTTATTAGAAAAATCCAGACTTTTCCAGAAAGTCGGGTCAGGATTAAAGTTATCTAGACCAAGGATACTCGAGAGGTCAAGAATATTAAAGACGGGGACGAAAATCTTGTAATCCCGGGCTTTCCTCTTCTCCGACTCTTTAGCCTTTATGGTATCTAGCTTATCTAGAAAATAAAGATTATATCATGTTATCTCGACCTTTTTACAACAAAGAAAATATCGTTATTTATATAGGCGGGCCACGTGGGCCATGGCCTCTTGGGCCTAGGCCACGACACGTTTCTCCTACTCCTCTAGAATATTCTTCTAATATTTAATAATTATTTAGTTATTTTCTCGAGATATATTTTTATTCTAATTATTAACTAAACTATTGCAGGAATATTTATAATAAATATACTTAATATAACGGGAGGATAGATCAAAATTAATAATATATTAATAATTCTTCTTTATATAATAAAAATAAGATAATATCTTAAAGTCATGAGTTTTAATATTATAAATTAATTTAATTCTTTTTTTAACTTTATATTAAATCTTAAAAAATATATTAAAAAAAAAAAAAGTCGCTACTGGATAATTAATATTTCCTTATCTTATTTATTATAGTAAGGCGTTATTAGATTAAGAAGAAGATAATATTATAAATTATTATTAAGGTCTAAGACTCGGGTATGGGAAGCGCCATGTTATAAAGAATCTAATAATATATAACGAGATTATATAAAGATCACGTGATGGATCCTGGTGGACCTGCTTACACGAAATAAGGATCCATGGAATCCAGAATTTCTTGGGGATCTAGTATAGTATAAAGGACTATATAGGGGAGTTATATTCCCAGGTAGATAAAAGCTTTATATTTAATTTAAATAATATTTTTTATATATTTATAATTATATAATATTTTAGGGTATTATTTAATAATATCCATTGGACTTATCGAGGCTCCCTGCCTAAGACCCCCTAAACCCCCAATGTATTAAAGCTTACTTTTATTACAATGGACTATAAGTATTATATTATAACTTATAGAATAATTATTAAATATAAATAAATAAAAATATTAATAAATATTCTTTTTTAGAAAATTAAATTAAAAATAATTAATATAATATTAAAATTATTATAATTATAAAAACATAATTTTAAAATTAACTAAAAAATAAAAAAATTAACTAAAAATAAAAATTATTATAATAAAGAAATATTAAATTAAATAATAAAAAAATTAAATATATTATAAATATTAAAAATAGAAATTAAAACTAAAAAGAATTTTAAAGAATTTAAACTAAAAAGAAAATTAATAATATATTTTAAGATTTTAAACTTAATTAATAATCTTTTAAAAAAGACTTTAAAAAAAAATAAAATAAAATAAAATTATTTAAAAAATATAAAAGAATTTATTATATTTTCGACAAGATTAATATAAAAAAACTTTTTTTATATAAATTAAATTTAGACTATAAAAATATTTTAAAATTTAATTTTAAATTATTATAAAGTTTAATTTATAATTTATTAAAAAAAAAATTAAAGATTTTAAAAAAATATTTTAAAAAAATATTATAATTAAAAATAATTAAAAGATTAAAATTATTAATAATAATATTATTATTATTTATAAAAAAAATAAAAAAATATCGACTATATATTAATTATTAAAGATTAAATAATAAAATAATTTTAAATAAATTTTTTAATTTTTTTAATTTTTTTAATTTTAAATAAATTAAATAAAATAATAATTTTTATAAAATTAAATATTTAAAATATTTATTATTTTATTAAAATAAAAAAAAACACGAATAAATAATAATATTAAAAATTTATTTTAAATTATTTAAATATTTAATATTATTATTTAAATTAAATAATAATTTAATAATTTTTTAAATTTATATAAATTAATATTTAAAAAAATTTATTAATATATTTATAATAATATATTTTAATAATATTTTAATATATTTAAAAAAAAATATATATATAAATTAAATATTATAAATTTTTAAATAATTATTAAAATAAAAACTATATTATAAATTTAAAAAATATAAATTTAATATAAAAAAAATTAAGTTTTTAAATTATATAATTTTTTAAATAAATATTTAAATAAATAAATTAAAAGTATTTATAATTTAAAATTAATTAATTCCGAGAATCTTTTAAAAAATATTATTTAAATAAATAAAAAAAATATAAATAATATTTATAAAGTTAAAAAAAAAATTTAAAAAAACTTTAATATTAATATATTTTAATTTAAAATTAAAAAAATAATTAAAATATAATACTTTAATAATAATATTAATAAAAATATTATTATAAAAACAAAAAAATATATATTTATATTTAATAATATTTTATTTAAAAAAAATTATTTTAATAAAAATTAATTATTTTATTTTTAACTAAAAATTATTAATAATAATAAAAAATATAAAATATTAAAAATATTTTTTAAAAAGTATTTAAAAAATAATTATAATTATTTTAAATTATAATAACTTAAAATATTTTATAATAATAAAGATTTTAATAAAAAAATAAACTAAATAAATAATTATATTATTAATAATAAATTTTAAAATTATTTATAAAATAAGTTTAAAAAACTTAATTAATAAATTATTAAAAAAATTAAACTATAATTAAAAACTAATAATAACTTAAAAACTATTATTAAAATTAAGCGAACAAGAAATAAAAAACTTAATAAAATTAAAAAAAAAATATCGGATTTATTATACTTTATTATAAGAAAAAAAATAATAATAAAAGAAAAATTTTTTTTTTTTTAAAAAAAACTAAAAGAAATATAAAACTATATAAAAATAAATAAATAATATAAAAATTTATTAATAATAAAAAATATTTTAAAAGTCTTTAAAAAAAATAATAAAAAATTAAATAATATAATAATAAATATTTAAAAATATTAAAAAAAATATTTTAATTTTAAAAGAAATAAGTTTATTCTCGAGAATAAAGTTTAGATATATTAAAAGATTTAATTTTAAATACTAAATAATAAAATATTAAAAAAATAATTATTTTAAAAATTTTATAATAATTTAATAATAAATTATTTTAAAAAAGACAAAATAATACTTGTATTAAAAAGACTATTATACTAGAAAAAAATAAACACGAATATAAAAGATTTTATTATTTTATATTTTATATATTAATATAATAAATTATTTAAATTATTAATACTAAAAAAACTAGAATTTTTACTAATTTCCGGAAAACTTTAAAGCTCGATTATATTAAACTTAATTATTAATCTTTTATTATTTATAAAAAAAAATAAACTTTTTATATAAAAAAAAAATTATTTATAATATTATTTTAATTATTGTATATAAATTAATAAAAAAAATAATACTTATTCTAGTTAAAAAAAAAAATTTAAGATTATTTATAAATATTTTTTTATATTTTATATTTTTAAAATATAAAATATTAAATAATATTATAATAAATAAAACTAAACTTTTTATATTAATATTTTAAAAAATATTTATTAAATAAATAAAAATAAATTTTTTTTTATTATATTTTATTTATAAATAAATAATTAAATAAAGAAAATAAATATTATATTAAAAATATTTTTAAAAATATATATAAATTTTAATTAAAAGAACTAAATAAATTTATTAAATCTAAAAGAATTTATATAAAATAATAATTTTTTATTAATAACTAAATTATTATTATTTAAAGTAAATAATAAAATAATTAAACTTTTTAAATTAAAGAATTTAAAAACTTATAAATTAAAATTAATATATAAATTTATAAAAAAAATATAAAAAATATATATATAATTTTAAAAAAATTTTAATATATATTTAAGATTTATAATCAAAATATTATAATATAAAGTATAAAAAAATAAAGTTTAAAGTAAAAAAATTAATAATATTTAATATAAAGAATTTAAATTTAAATAAATTATATAAAAAACTTAATTTAAAGAAAATAAATTTATTTTAAATAAACGAAAAAAAAAACTAAGTTTATAAATTAAAATTATTAAATATATAAAAATATTATAATATATTTTATATTAGTTTTTTAATAAAATATTAAAAAAAAACTTTAAAGACTTATAAAATAAAATAAAAATAAATAAATTTAGACTAGAGTTAATAATAAATAATAATAAAATTAAAATTAAAAAATAAAAAATAAAAATAATTATAGATTTATAATATAAAATATATTAAAAAAAATTATATTATTTAATAAAATAAAAAGACTAGAGTATAAACTATAATAATTAATATAAAATAAAAGATTTCGAATATATATAAAAAATAATAATAAAATTTTATAAAAAGTATTTTTTTAAACTAAAATTAAATATTAAAGAATAAAGTAAAATTACTTTAAAAATATATATATATATAAATATATAAATAATTATTTTAAATAATAAGTTAATTAAAACTTTATAAAATAATATATTAATAAAAATAAAAAAAATTAATTATAACTTTAGATTTAATAATTAATTTTAATAAAGTTAAATAAATATACATTAATTAAAATAATAAAAAAACCCGAATATTAAAATTATTTAAATTTATATTACTAAAAGATAAATTTATATTAAAAAATAAAAAATAATAATAAAATTAAATATTTTAAAATTATAAGAAAATATTAAAATAAACTAAAAATATAATATAATAATAAATATTTTTAAAAAAAATAATAAATTAAAGTTAAATTTAAAAAAAAATTTAATTTTAAAATTTTTTTTTTTTTAAAAATAATTTAAAAAAATAATAATAAAAAAAATAAAAATAAAGAAATTAATATTAAGATTATTTATAATAATAAATAATAAAGAATTAAAAATTTTAATTAATATAATTATAAATAACTTATTTATATTAATAAAAAATTATATAATAATATTATTAAATAATATTAAAAAAAATAAAATAATAAAAAATAATAATAATAAAACTATAAAAAAAAATAATAATATTAAAAATTAATTTAAATAATAATAAAGTTATAAAAATAATTATTTATATAATAAAAAATAATTATTTCGGGAAAAAGAAAAAAAAATTAATTTATAAAAAGAATAATAAAAAAATATATTATTATTATATTAATATATTATAAATAAATTTTATTAAAACTATATAATATTAATATAATAAATAAAAAAAATATAAAATAAATTTTAAAATTTTAAAATTTTTTTTAATTTATTAATATAAATATTAATATAAAAATAAAAATTATTTATATTATTATTAAGTAAAAAAAAAAAAATATAAAAAAAATAAATAAACCTTAAAATAAAAATTTACTTAAAATTAATTATATTAATATTTAAAGCTAAAAGACTAATAAAAATTAAAAAATTAAGTTTAATAGACTAAAAAAAAAAATTAATAAGAAATCTAAGTTTTTTATAATTATAAAATATTTTAAAATTATTTAAAAGAATAAAAGATTAAGATTATTAAAAGAGAAAAAAAAATAATAAAAAACGAATTAATTATAAATTATATCCGGGATATTTTTAAGAGATTAAAAAGAATAAAAATGATTAAAAATAAGACTTTAATAAATAAAGACAAAGAGACGAGAGGAAAAAAAAAAATAAAAAAAAATAAATAATAAATAAGGAAAAAAAAAATTTAGTATTTAGTAATAAATATAATTCGAGATAATAATATAAAAAATATAATAAAGTATATAATAAATTTATATTAAAATAAGTTTAGGATTTAATAAAATAAAATATTATATATTTTAGATTAAGTAATAATAATTTTATTTAGCTAATAATTATATATATAAAATTATTAAAAAAAAAATTTCTAAAAGTTATTTTTATAAATAATTAAATAATAATAATAATATTAACTTTAAGATTAATATAATTAATAAAAATTATAATAAATTTAATTATATTATATAAAATCTTTTATAAAGACTCTTTTAGCTAAAAAAAAAAAATTAATAATAAAAAAGAATCCGGGATTCTTTATAAAAGAATTAAAGTTTAAAGTATTATTAAAAAAAAAAAATTTTTTTTTTAAAATTTATTTATTTATATTAAAAACTAAATCGGAGTTTATTAATATATAATAACGATATATATTTAAAGATAATATTCTTTTAAATAATAATAAAATATTTAATAATTATTTTTTAAAAACTTTTATAAATTATAATAAAAAAAAATTTATAAAAAAAATTAATAAAAATATATTAGTTTAATTAATTAAAATAAAGTTATATATATAATATTATAATTAAAAAATAAAACTTTAAAATAAAAAAATTATTTATTATAATATTTAATTAAAAATAATATTTAAATTAATAATATTATTATATATAATTTAATAAATATTTAAATTAACTTTAGCTATAAATATAAAAATTATAAAAAGTTTAATATTAGACCTTAATTATAAAATATTTAATAAAGTATTATTATTAAAATTATTAATTTTAGTTAAAGTAATAATAAATTTAATAATTTATAAAAGAGAAAAAAAAAATAATTAAATTAATTAAGAATAATATATATAGATTTCGATAATATAAAAATTATTAATAAAAATAATTTTAAAAATAATTTTAAAAGATTAAAGAATCTTTAAAAAGATTTTAAAAATATATTTTATAAAATTAAAAATAAAATTAAAAAAAATATATTTTAATTTTATAAAAGACTTTTATGATTTATTATTAATCTTTAAATTTTTAATTATTTTATAGTTTTATATAATTTTGATTTATTGTATAAAAGTTTAAAAAAATTATATAAACTTAAAAAAAATAATATAAAAAAAAAAAAAAAAAAATATAATATTAGTTATAAAAAGAAGAATTTAGCTAAGAAACTCTAAAGAGAAAAAAACGAGAAAAAAAAATAATATAAAAGAATATTAAAATATTTTTAAAAATATAAATATAAAAGTAGTCTATATATTAAAGCTTTTACTTTAAAGTACTTCTCTTTACTAAACTTTTTCTTCTTTAAGTTTTAGTTAATTAATATTATAAATTATTTTTTAATTTATATTTTTATATATAACTTTTTTATATTTTTAATTAATATTAATTAATTAATTAATAAAATTTAAATATTTAATTATATATAAAAAAGTTTAAATTAATTTTAATTTTATTAATAATAATAAATTAAGTTTAATAATTTAAAGTTTATAATATAAAAAAAAATACTTTATTATATTAAAAATAAATGATTTTAGTAATATTACAGAGCTAACGGGGTCACGTGCAGCGTCACGTGAGCGTAGCGAGCGCGTATATAAAACTACGTCTTTACTAGTTTTATATTTCTTTCTTTAAATAATTTATTTATATTAATCTCTTTTTATTTTTATAATTATATTTTTTTTAAAGTTTTTTTTTATAATAATAAAAATAATTAATATTATAATTTTTTTTAATTATATTATTTATTATATAATTTTTAAATATAATTATTTTATTTATATTTTATTATTTATTATTTTATTATAAAGATTTAAAAATTAATTATATTTTATATAAATAATTTTATATTATATATTAAAGAATATTATAATTTATAATAAAAAAAATTAAAAATTAAAATTTTTTATTA
>Ga0302221_10000612_pt1 | contig 25621 bp, 15 predicted proteins | sample II_Palsa_E2_1_FD_193517 | JGI IMG/M metagenome (GOLD analysis project Ga0302221, IMG submission 193517) | Peat permafrost microbial communities from Stordalen Mire near Abisko, Sweden - II_Palsa_E2_1 | ecosystem: Environmental > Terrestrial > Soil > Palsa > Peat permafrost | place: Sweden... | reverse complement strand
CCCTCCATGAACGGCTGGCGCCACACCGGAGACAGCTGACATTTTTGGCAAAGTTGTGGTACCCGCAGCCTTCAGAGCCACATTTCCAATCACCGGCTCGGAATGGTACAACCCCACCACTGCCCCCCATTCGTCCACCACCACCGTGACCTCCCATACCCCCGTGATGCCCCATGTGTTGAGGGGGCGGCATCATAGCTGGTGGTCCGTACCCATAACCTCCGCCTCCATAGCCTCCCATAGCATCACCGCTGGGACCTGCACTCATAGCTGGGAATGAACAACGGAAGCAAGCAGTTCTCCGCTGAAAGTTTGAAAACCCACATGAGGGGCAAGTCCAATCTCCTGGTCGGGGCCGATTCTTGCTTGGTGGAAACGGTGTGAGAATCTCTGCAGCACGGTCAAGAACCCTGCTGGAAGAAGGGGATACTTCTATGGCTTTCTCATTGAGAGCACGTCCATTCATGCATAGACTCTCAGCGGCCTGGTAAGGTGTTAGACAATGTCCCCGTGAAGAAAAGAATTTTATTAAAGATTGTAGGGGTAGATTCAACAAGTTGTCATAAAGAAGCAGGACATATTCGCAGGGCGCTGACACCACGATTTGATGGGAGTCGCAAGCTCGACAATATAATTGGAGATGGTAATGAGAAGATTTGCTGACCTCTTCATGAGACGAGAAAACAGCAAAGCCGGACCCAGTAGGCTTGTGCTGATCTGGAGTTCGCAGCGTCCAGAATGCGATTGGGCGGCCGCCAAACTGAGTGAACCAGCTCTCGAGCTCGGATTGGGTGGTATCATGAGGAAGTCCTGCCATATGAAGAACCTTGCTACGTTCAGACAAAAATGCTCGGACATCGGCGCGGGCATCCATTGGTCTTGTAAGAACATCGGGGTGCTCGTGAGGGGGTTGCGATTTCCGGATGAGTCCACGGAGAACTCTGGCCAAGGTTACCGCTTCCTCCATGGCTCTGCGGGGAGAAGCTGGTGCCAGAGCTTGTAAATGAAATGGGAGATTGTGCTTGATGGGGGCGCTTGCTTGAACAGGCTCAACCTCCAGTGCGGCGCATATATTGGACAGCATTGAGGGACCAAATGGCAGGGATTCGGGATGGTGTTGTTGCCAACGCTGGTACTCTGTTCGCAGATCGAAGGTTCGAGAGTGCTGGAGATATGGAGGCAAGACCACAGCTTTGTCACGGGCTTCGCGGGGCAGCTGAACTCTGAGATCCCATGAGTCGAGGGTTACAAAGGAGAAGTCGAGGTTCTGCGAGACGAGGTGTTCAGAGGCAAACGCATCAAAGCGGTTGATTGCATCGCGGAAGGTTCCTGCATTGCGGACGTGCTCCCAAGTGAGCGTTGTCAAGCTTGCTAGAGAGCAATGGGGTTAGCAAATGGCTCAAAGCTGTCTTAGAGAGTGCGCCGAGGGGTATTGAGGTTGTAGAATTTGTAGAGTGGTTTCTATGGCAGCCCAGCACTTACTACACAACGGGGTGATGGGAGTATTGATCGGCTTGACCAGAACGCTTTCCCGGTGAAGCTATGAGCATGCAGTCAGCACACTGTCTGAGAAAAATGCAGAGCAGAACAGAGCTAGACCTACCTCCTCACAGCTCTTTGCGTCGAGGAGAATCCACCCAAGCTCTATCACTTCTGCAGAATCCTTGGTGACATAGACTCCGTGCTCGTCGCAGGTGGTGGCAACGTGGATGACAACATATCGATCCAGGTTGCCCTGCTGGCTCTGCGTTGTGGACGACATTTTGAGGGAATGAGTGAGAGGGCCAAGGTGCGGGTGCTGTGCAGCAGGAAAATGAGGTCGTCGACAACGGAGCTCCAGGATCGGAGCGGGAGGGGAAAAGGAGAGCGAAAGTGACAGAGGTGACTTGGGAGCAGTCAGCAACGGCAGCTGGATCCGAAAGAGCAAAGAAATTCCTGGCCCTCCAATGTTGGACGTGGTGAGGAAGGGGAGAAGAAGGGAAGACGAGGTAGGTGGAGCCAGAAATGTTGCCAGAGATCTCGCAAATTGCCTTCAGGGAACGTTAGCGTCAAATCTGGTAGTGCTCGGGATTGAAAAAAAATCCCACTGGAGTAGAACAAGCGACGACATCCGCCAGCTCAGACCTCCAGAGGCAGGCCGCGTGCATTCGATCTAGGAAGTTATAACTACAAAACCGTGCTCTGCTCTTTATCCTGTCCGCTAACCCTTTTTCTTCTTCTTGTTGTTCTCTTCTCTACTCTACTCTTCTCTTCTCTTCTCTGCTCTAAGGTTAGCCGTGCCGGCATGACGGCAGTGCTTCTGGAACTGGCGTTGATGCGGCCGATTCTTCTACAGTCCCTACTCCAAGTCACCGCATGCGCGTTCTTAGGGGGGCGGCCATGGATGGCCCGGAGGCCGATGAAGGATGAGCGACAATTACGGTCGCCTTCTCGCTTCACACCCAGGTACGAGATACCTCAGTCCGCGAACAAGTTGCAGCGTTCCTACGAGAAGGTATTTCACCCCTCTTGAGCCTCCTCCGTTGCCCTTCCTACTCCCGCCGCTGTTGCTGCTGCTGCTCTAGCACGGAACAACGTCTCACTACATAGGTATATACAGCCTTTATTGGCTCACCAGTGGTAGAAACGTCTTGCCAACAAAGTCGAGGCGCTCCACTTCAGGCGCAGAGGTCCTGTTACCTGCCCCCTAACCAGTTCCTTTATCCTCGACTGCCCTAGTCCGGCCAACACCCTCACCTCGCAATCATCACACCCTCGCCTGGCCCTCGATAGTACTATTCTAGAATCCTTCAGAGCGCACAGTTACGCGTGAGGGAAAGCGCAACCTTTAAATGGTCAGCCTCGTTCAGCCTAGTCGCCCCACCCCCCCTCGACATCTCGACAGGGCACGCCATGCAAGCAAACCCACCATAAATTCACAGCAGGACAGCTCCTTGGGCAGCTACTATGCTATATGGAACAGCTAGTTCCCATTCACCAGGAATTCGCGGTCCTCCGGCAGCTTGTCTCACACGCTGCTCCGACAGTGGCCCTGGCTGAGGATGAAGACGCACGTCGAATCGTCGATTGTTTTGTGTGTGAGGCGTGCAAGCCACGAATCCACGAGTCACCTTCCCCCCTTTTCTTCCTGCGCAGGCGTTGCTCGGCCCCCCCCGTCGCGTGTTGCCAATCGGCGCTGTTCCACCTCTGCCCAGCCTTCCCCCAGGGTGCAACAGCAGCCAAAGCCGTTGCTGAATCAGCCTTCTGGCGTGGGACAAATCAACACTCTATCACTCCTCGACTCCTACGTTGTTGCAATTGCTCCCGAGTAAGTGACAAAATCACCGACACCTCGCAACCGCAAATTCCTCAACCCTCGTTCTTTACCTGGTGAGCCCCCTATCTTCGAGTGTGGTACAGGCGCGCATCCCCTGTTGGAAATTTCATCTGGAATCCCATACCCGATCGTTTCAGAAACTGCACAATGGCAATGATCGCCCTCGTTTCCGCTCAGCACCGCATCAAAGGCACATTTCGAAGCTTCTCCGACTCTGCGAATCCACGAGTCCACGAGTCCTCTTCGAGCAGGTCAATTTAACTTGTGTCTACCCAAATTTCCCATGAATATGTGGAAGTCCGCATATCCTTGTTTGTCCCAAAAAGTGATCCGATTAGCAAATCTTACCAGTATTGTGGGCCTTGACGCGGTAGCCGCGGTTGTCACACCTTCATAAAAGGGGCACATCAGTACAACTTGGAAGGTCAGTGCTCTACGCATTCTATTCCCCCAAGCGCTCATTATGTGTTCCATGCGATGCAGCCTAATACTACTTCTAGAGAGAATACCTTATGTCAGATATCCCGAGATTTCTATCAGTAAGCTTTCATTTGCATTAGAATATGTCAAACATTCAATATCAGCTGCTCCAACACCCCTGATTGTTGATGTACGATTAGGACTGAGACAAGTTTCCTGGTATCCTTCTCTGCACTGTTTCAATACGCCAAACTTCATTGACTCAGCCAAACCTACATGCGTGTGAATCACATCATCAAGACGACAATGTCTGTCAAGCCTTCGCCTCTGGAAACGCCTGCAGCTTGCAATACTCCTTCGAGGGATCACAGTGCAGCGAGTTGAGCTATGTTCTACAATGAACGAAGCAAGATCTTTCTGATTAGCCACTGTCTTTATGGTAAAAGACCACGAAGATGACGTCAACAATAAACACAAGGGGTTTAACAAAGGATGAGGTCGACAGTTGATGACTGCCACGACTGTATATCCCGTGGTATCTCCCGGCTGTAGGACTTTTGATATCTACTCTATTTGCGAGTAGAATACTCCCTACCCAACGACTTGGAGTTCCTTCAACGCTTAGCGGTGACATCGAATATTCAAGCTAATGGCACTTTCCGGTGACCTAGTTTTGATCTCCTGACCGGGTGTGATCTTGGGCAAGGAGCTGAATGTTCTTTTACTGCCAGCCCTCTGGCATATACGAAATCACCATTAGTCGTTGTAAACCTTGAAAACTTCCGAATGGCCATGGCGAGAAAAGGCTGGAATCTTGGGTTTGACGCTCATCCGTGGATCTCAGCTCCGCTTTCATTAGCACAAGTTAGGCATTGCCACGAGAGTCGGGGCGGTGATGAATGCTTGTGAACTCATGTTTCAAACCCACCTTTTCGGGTTGGTACGAGAGAGATCTGGGACAACTTGAAGGGAGCTTTTCCCATCTTGGACACTCGAAGTTGAAAATCCAGGCAGAACTCCTGCCAAGCAGTCATGCCTCAGGAGTTGTGGAAGAAGACTAACCATCCTTCCATTACACGACACTCAATTGTGATCTCAGAGTTTCAACTTGCTTTCCGAGCATCTTAGCAGTCGCAGTGCGTGGGAAGATCTGTCAAGAAGCTGGCTTTTGAGCTCTCGAATGGGATGGAACTTTGTTTTCGAAAACATGAATCTCGAGCTCGGAAAAGTTGAGGCAAGCAGGCGAACCTGTTTATATTGTCCTATTCTCGTTGATCGAAGGCCGCATTTCCCATGGGATTCGGTCACCTCACTATGATTTCTCCAGCTCCAGTAGGATGTTTCGCGCACATTTTCAGGTCTGGATTTGGTTTGTGGTGCATCTATTGGTGAATGGGAGGGATCATAACAAGCACTGGCATTTGACTTTGTTCGCTGATACTCCATTGCTAATCCTCTAGGTTTACGTGTGCCATAGTATCTATCCATACTTTGACTGGTTCACGCATCCACAGCATCGGCCATCATCAACTATTCGAAACGTTACCGGGTGCTGGCTAGCCACATCTGAAAACAATCTGTTGGATTCTCCCAACCCAGCTTTTCGTGATATACTATTTCACCCCTGAAGCGAGAGCACGGGCTGAGCAACTGTGGGATTTTCATTTTCAAATATATCTCCATTAAATTCCGTGGGTAAAAGATCTCATTGATCCCGGGTTTATTGAATCAGTACCACCTTCAGGTTGGGAACTTCTCACATTCTCCTGGCATTGAATATTGACTCTGCGATCTTCAAAGTCTCACAGTGCTTCGAATCCAGATTACAGCTTTTCAATAAAATCGATTTTCAGTCAACGCACAACACACGCTCTCGATCAATGCCCAATTCCAGAAATCCTGACATCTTTGAAAAGCTGTTGGTCAACAGCGTCTTCGACTATAGAATTTACAATGGACTTGAACAAATGATTACCGTAAAGGGGCTCCGCCGGTTTTTAAGCGAGATGTACCCCTATTGATAATAAGAGCTTCCACCACTAGGGGCCTTGCGCGGCAAAACTCAAGGCTCTGGACTGTCTAATCACAAAGCATGCTGCGGTGATCGCTCTTAGCTCCTTTCCCACTCGCCTTCTGTCTAAACGCGTGCTCCGGTGATTTCACTGTGCCGGAAACTCGGTACGCTAAACTTTCGACGACGGGCTAGGTAGCGGCGCCTCCTTTTACCTTCTAAGTCATTGAAATTGGTGACGTTTTGCTTTACTTAAACGAATCTCGATCTACTGCATCATCTTTTCTTCACCCTTTATCTCTCCGGCATACTGTCCATACGATGAGTTGGTGTAAGTCAAGCTACGTCTGCCGTCTTCGGCCCCAAGTTCCGATCTTTTGATATCTCGAGGCGGCACACAAGCACCTACAATCTATTCTATTCGAAAAAAACCTATCTACCTCTTCGTACAGCAGCCAGCCGCTGCAAAATCGTATCGAGCACCACTCGTATAGTTATATTTCGCGTAGCAAGGTCAATTTGGTTAGGTACAAATTACCTCCTGTAAAGATACAACACTGCTAAGCTTTTAAGGTGCAGATCCACCAGGTTATCCATCTCAGCATTCATGACACAGGTCATCAATGATGAAGATCGGACACACCGGTCATTATCGACCTCTGGACATGGCCGAACGTCCACTTTGTGCGACGAGGACGAAAGCGATGCTACAAGAGCTCACTTTCAGGAGTTTGGAGAAAGCCCCAATGGTAATGTCTCAGCAGACGAGGAGCAGATTGAACCATCACCGCCCCGGCTATCTTATGAAAAACTTGCGCAGAAGAAACCTAAGCCCACTGAACACCTTTCAATCACACTTGGGCCTCTCATGATCATACTTTTCGACATCGTGGTGCCGTGCACAATCTACTATGTATGGTACGATATCCATCGAGTACAATGGGAGGATAACTGCCGTACATACACTGCTCGTCGAGCAGCTTGCCCCATCACAAAGCTCGAATTCGACGATCACATTCTCGGTTATGCGGTCACTTCTTTTGGAGTAGGAGAGCTTTATATTCTGATAGCGCGGGTTGTTCGGCTTCTTCGACACAGAGACCAGTGCGCACCCCTTTTGTCACGGTCCAAGTGGGAGCTGGATGCTACCTCTTGGGTGTATGGCGTTGCAATGATTATGGCTTTGATCCCATTCGTTATTAGTAGCACTAAGGAAATCCCACAGCTCTACCTTTATTCTCCAGGCTTCCTCATGGCATTTCTCGGGATTATGATGCTCGTCACGCTTGTTCCTGTCAAGACTCCCATCGTAATTAACTCCCATGCAAGAGGAACTCAACTGCGGCCCTTCATTTGTGTGTATTCTCGAAATTTCTTTCTCATGCTCAGTTCTCCCGACAGCCGAAACACAACCACATTTTCTGCAAGAGGAGATGCTAAGTCCAAAATTGTTTAGATTACGCCGCTGGAGATTTCATTGCTGTCGATGGCCTACAGGATCGTGAGTTTCGTCTACGGTACAATGCACGGTACGACTCGTCGAAGGCGTTCAGGCGTATGTTCGTCGTCCTCACCTTTTGGTGGATATCAGGAGTTCTGGTATATCTCGGATGCTTGTCTGCAATCAGTAAGTATATTCCTCTAAGTCCTTAAGTTTTGGTGTCAACTTATTTGCAAGTCCTCTCTACTTTTTTCCAGCAGAAAATTTCATGGGGCTCGTGAGTTTCAGAATTGCCAGATTTCTCCCATGTTTACTCTTACCCCTTCCTCTGCTGGAGTCGCTAACTCTGCAATCAAATAGTCTGGACACTCGAGTTTCACTACGCATTTGGGGCATCGCTTGGTGTGCTCTTCACATACGTTGTAATATGGGCGGCTGTGTCATATTTCTGGGTGAAGATAGACATGAAGCGGCAATGCTCTACAAGAGTACTTTAGTTATAATTCTTATTAAATATAAGTATCACCAATAGGTGTCTGAATTCGTGACTCACGGTCCAAAATCGCCAAAATTACTCTAAAAGTAATTTTTTTATAGCTTTATAGCTTAATAAAATAATATTATTAAAATATATAATAAATAATATAATTAATTTTTAATTAATTTTAAAAAAAATTATATAATAAATAAAAAAATTATATATTATTTTATATATTATTTTATATATTTATAATTTATTAATTAAAAATATTAAAATTATAAATTATAATTAAATTATTAAATTATTAAAAATTAAATAAAAAAAATTTATAAATTAAAATTATTATAAATAAAATTAATATTAATATAAATTTTTATAAATTAAATAAATTAAATATAAATTTTTTTTAATTTTATTAAAAAAAATTAATTATATAATAAATAATTTATTATTATAATTAAATTATAAAATAATTTTTATATTAAAGTTTTTTTTTATAAAAATTTTATTAAAAATATAATTAATATATATTTAAATTATAATTATATAATAAAAATTAATAAAAGTTTTTTTATTTTTTTTATTAATATTATAATTATATTTTTTATATTAAAGTTTTTAAAAAAAATAAAATTTATATATATAATAATAAGATTATTATAAAAGTTAAAAAAGTATAAAGTTTAATATAATCTAGTTATATTAAAAATATTAAACTAAAGTTTAAAAATAAATAAAAAAATTAAATTTAAATATTAAATTTATTCTTTATAATAAATTTCTTTATAATTAAAATAATAAATTTATTAAACTTTTATTTAAATTATTAATTTTTTTATTAATATTATTAAAAAAAAATTTAATAATAATAATAATAATATTTTTTTTTAAATAAATATTTTATTTTAATATTTTTTATAAAAATTAATAAATATAATAATTTTAATTATAAATATAATTAATTTTTTATTAATTATTTTTTTTATTTATTTTTATTATTAAAAACTATATTTTTATTATATTTAATAATATTTTTTTTATTATTTTAATTAATAATTAAAATATTATTATTATTATTATTGAATAATTTTATTTTATTTTTAAAATTAATAAAAATTAATTTTTTTATTATTTTCGGTATTATTATTATTATTATTATTATTATTATTATTATATTTAAAAATTATAATAATTAATTTTTATTATTATTATTATTATTATTAGTTTTTTTTAATTATAATTTATTTAGTTATTAACTTAAAGATTTTATTATATTAATTTTAATATATTTATTAGTTTTAAATTATTTTTTATAATTTTATTATTTAAATAATTAATTATATATATTTTAATATTAATTATTTTTAATATAAAGTTTAAATAATTAAAGTTTTTTAATTTAATTAAAATATTATTTATTTTTTAATAAATTTTATTAAATAATATTTTAAGTTTTTTATTATATTTTAAATATTTAATATTTTTTTTTAAAATTTTTTTTTAAAATAAATTAAGTTTAAAATTAATTATTATAAATTAATATTATTATTATTTTTAAAAAATAAAAATAATTAATTAATAATTTAATTTTATTAAGATTTTATTTATAATAATATTTAAGTTTAAAAATAATATTTTTAAAATTAAAAATAAAATATAATTAATTATTAAAATTTTATTTTCTTTACTCGACTTTATAATATAGTTTATTATAAAATAATTAAAAAAAAATTAATTTTTATTTTAATTTATTATTAATTTTATTAATTTTATTAATTTTATTAATTTTATTAATTTTATTAATTTTATTAATTTTATTAATTTTATTAATTTTATTAATTTTATTTTAAAATTAATTTAATTAAATAATAAATTTTTTAAGTTTTTATATAATTTATTTATATAAAAAATTAATTAAATTTTATAAAATATTAATAATTTTAAATAATATAAATAATATTTTATTTTTTAGATTAAAAATAATTTAATTAATAAATAATTAAATTTTTATTTATAAAAAAACTAATATATTATTTAAATAATTAATTTATTATAATAAAAATATTATTATAATTATTATTAATAAATTTAAAAAAATAAAAGTTTATAAATAAATTCTTTTATATATAATAAAATAAATAATAAATAAAATATATCCGAGATTTTATTTTTAGATTTTTAAAATTATTAATATATATAATTATTAATTATATAAATATTAATATTATTAATTAAATTTAATTATTAATAATAATATTTAATTAATTATTTTTTATTTATTTTTTTCCGGATATATTATTATTATTATAATATAAATTTATTAAAGAATTTATATTTTTAAATTATTATAATTATTAAAGATTATTAATTTTTTATTATAAAACAATAATTTATTATTTAATTTTTTTAAAAAAAAAATTTTTAAACTTTTATTTATTCTTTATTTAACTCGTAATTAAAATAATTTATTTATAATTTTTATTTTTTTATTTTTAGATTTTTAATAAAAGATTTAATTAAGTTTTTTTTTATTGTTTTTTATTTTAATTAATATTAAAATTATTTCTAGTAAAAAGATTATTTTAGTCTTTTTAGTCTTTTTTATTATTTTTTAAATTAATTCTATAAAGTATTAGAATAAAACTTATATTATACTTAATTAAACTAAAAGACTATAATATTCGCGATAGCGAATATACTTTATTATACTTTAAATGAGTGCTGACAGGAATCACGTGACACACACGTCATAAAAATAAAAAAATTTATAATAAAATATTAATAATAAATTTTTTTTATTAAAATAATAAATAATTTAATAATAAAAATATAAAAATAAATTTATTTAAAAGTTTTTTTATTTTAAAATATTTTAATATTTTATAATTAATAATAATTAAAAAGTTTAATAAACTAATAAGTTTTATTTATTATTTTTTAAATATTAAAATAATAATAATAAAAAATTTATTATAAATTTTATAATAAGTCTTTATTTTTTAAAAAATCTTTAAATAAAAAAATAAAAAAATATTATTTATTATTTTAATAATAATTAAATTTAAATAATTAATTTTAACTTTAATTTTATAATTATACTAAAAATATAAAAATATAAAAATTAATATAAAAAATTTTTTTATTTAATTTATATTTTAATAATTTTTTTTATTAAATAATTAAAAGATTTAAAAATATATTTATATATTTAAATAATTTTTTAATAAAAATTTTAAAATTTTAAAAATAAATAAATTTTTTTTTATTAAAAATATTTTTTAGTTTTATATAATAATAATTTTAATAAAGTTTATTTATATATTATAATTTAATATTATTTTAATAATTTTAAATTTTAAATTTTATTTTTTAAAGTTTATATTAAATTTTTTTTTAAAAAAATATATTATTAATATATATTAAATAAAAGTCGTTTAAATAATTTATAAAAATTATATTAATATATTATTAAAATATTATTAAATTATTATATAATTTAAAAAAATTATATTTTATTTAAAATATTATTTATATTATAGATTTAAATTTTATTTATATTAGATTTAATAAATATTAATAAATTAATTAAAGATTTTAATAATTAATAATAAAAACATTAATTCTTTTTAATTAAAGTATTAAATTAATAATAATTAATATAAAAATATAAGTATTAAACTAATAATAATTAATATAAAAATATAAATATTTTATTTTTATTTTTATAAATAAAATAAATAATAAATTAAAATTTTTTAATAATTTAATAAAAATATTTTTTTATTTTTTATTAAATATTTTTTTATTTTTTTTAAGCTTTAAAATATTTATTTTATATAAATGAATTATTATTATAAAGAGTTTTGGTTTATTAAATTTTAGTTTATAATTAAATAATTAAAACTAAAAAAAAAAATCTAATAATTTTTTTTAAAAAAATATTAATTAATTTATATAATTATAAAAATAATATAATTTTTAATTTCTTGATTTTAATAATATTTAAAATTATAATATTATTAAAAGTATTTTATTTATTTTTATTAAAAAATATATTATATTCTTAATTAAAATATAATATTTTATTAATTAGTTTTTAAGAAATTTTTTTAATTATTAAAAAAAAATCTTTATTTAATATATTTAAAAATATAATAAATTTTATTAATAATTATAAATTTATTATAATTATTATAATTTTTTATATTTAAAGATTATTAAATAATAATTTAAATAAAATTTTTTTTTTATTAAAATTTTATATTTAAATAAATATATTTATTATTTTATTTTTTTATTAATAATTTTTATTAAAGAATTAATTTTAATAATTTAAATTTTAATAATTTATTTTATAATTTTTTAATTAATAAAAATATTTATATTAATAGTTTAATAAAATATTATATTTTATAAATTTTTTTTTAAATATAATATTATAAAAGTCGAGTTTAATAATAAAAAAATATTATTAAAATTATTTATAATTATTAAAATTTAAGTTTAACTTAATAATTTATTATATAATTTTATTAAATTAATTATTAAATTCTTAAAAAAAATTAAAAAAAATTAATATATTAATATATAAAATATTTTTATTAAAAAATAAATAAAATATAAATATTTATTAAAATATTTATTAAAATATTAAAAATTTTAATTTTAAGATTTTAGTTTATTTTATAATTAATAAATATTTATTTTTTATTAATAAATTAAATTAAATTAATAAATCTTTAATAAAAATATTATTTTAAAATAATTATTTTTAAATTTAAAGTTAAACTTTTTTTATATTTTATTAAAAATTTTATTATTTAATAAATATTAATTAATATTTTTATTTTTAAAATTTAGTTTATTATTATTATAAATATTTAAATAAAAATTAAATTAAATTTTTTTTTAATAAATATTAATTTATTTAATTTTAAATAATTCTTTTTTTAATATTTTTTTTTTTAATATTTATAATAAAATAATTTAATCGAGTAATAATAAAAATAATATATAATTTATTTAATTATATTAATTAAAAAATTATATATTAATAAATATTTTTAATTTAATATTTTTTTTATATTATTAATTTTTAATAAAATTTTTTATTTTATTTTATATATTATTTAATTAATTTTTTAATTAAGTTAAATATTTTATTTTCTAGATTTTTAAATAATTTAAAATTTATTTTATTTAATAATTTATTTAGTTTAATTATTAAATAATAAAAATTTATTTAAAAAAATAAAAATAAAATTTATTTTTTTATTTAAATCTTTAATAAATTTTTTTAAATTTTTTATTTATATTATAAATTTATTAAATTTTTTTAAAGATTTAAATAATTAAAATTTAATTAATTTTTAATAAAATTTTTAATTTTATTAAATATTAAATAAATAATTTTAAAAATTTTATTATTAAATTTATAAAAGTTTTATGTTAATTTATTTTTTATATTAAAAATTTAATTATTAATAAAATAATTTTTTTTTTTAATATTTAAAAAAACTTTTAATTATAAAAATAAAAAAAATAATAAATTTTTATTTAAAACTAAATTATAATATTTTAAAAAAAATATTTATTTATTAAATTATTTTATAAATTAATTAATATATTAATAAAAATTTTAATTAAATTTAATATATTTATTAATAAAAATTTTTAAAATAAATAAATAATTTTTAATAAATTTATTATTTATAAATTAATTAAATTAATTTTAGATTTTTTTTTAATTATTTAATTTTTAAATATAATTAATAAATTAATAATATTTTTTATTAAAATAAAAATAAAATATTTTTTATAATATTAAATTTATTATTTTTAATCTCGATATACTTTTATTTTTTATTTTTAAATTTAAAAATAATAAATTAAAGAATATTATTAAGTTTAGTTTTTTTAAAACTTAATTTATAATAAATATTTATTATAATAAAATTAATAAAATTAAACTAAAATTATTTATTATTTTTTTATTTAAAATTAATAAACTAAAATTAATATAAAGTTTTAAATTAATTTTTTAATTTAAAATTAATAAACTAAAATTAATAATTATTTTTTTAATTTTAAATTAATAAATTAAAATTAATTTAATAAAAAAAATATTATTATTTTATTTTTAAATTTTTTTATTTATTTTAGTTAAAAGTATAACGACAAGAATTAAATAAATATTATAAATAAAAATAAAATTTTTTAAGTTTAATTAAAACTTAAAGTTAAAAAAAAATATAAAAAAAATAAAATTAATTTATATTTAATATTTTTTTAACTTAAGTCTTTAACTAAAATTAAAATATAATATATAATATAATAATTATATAATATATATTATTATTATATTATATTTTTTTTTTAAAAAAAACTTATTTCGAGTATTAAAAAATATATATATATAAATAAATCTTTTTTAAATTTTTTTTTTTAAGTATTAGTTTTAATATATTATCTTTAATTAATTTCCGAATATTTTATTATTATTATATTTATTTTAATTTTTAGTTTATTTTTAATTTTATTATAAAAATTATTTAATTTAAAATTATTAAAATTATTAAAATTATTATTATTAATAACGACGATTATAATTTATTTATTAAATATAGTTTTAATAAAAATATTATATAAAGTTAAAGAATAATTCTTGATTTAATAATTTTTTAAATTATATTAAATATATTTATTATTTTATTTATATTTATTATATAACTTTAATATTATAAAATAAATTAATATTTTCGATAAAATAAATAAATTTAAAAGAAATTTTTTTTTAAAGAAATTATTATAAAAATATTAATTATTAATTTATTAATATTTATAAAATTATAAATAATTTTTAAAATTTAAATATAAAATAAAATAATTATTTTTGACATTAATTATTAAATAATTTATAAATATTTAAAGTATATTATTAATAAATTTAATTAATTTTATAATTAATTTTAAATAATATTATTTAAATTATTTTTAAAACTAATAATTTTATTAATATTATTTTAAGATTTATTATTAATTTTATAAAATAAATATTTAAATTTTATAATATAAATTAATAAAAAATTAATAATTTATTTAAAATAATATAATTTATTTTTTATTTTTTATTATTTATTAAAATTATTATATATTTATATAAATTATTTTAAAATTATATTATAATTCTAAAGTTAATTAAATTTAATTTAAAATAATTAAAAAAATATTATAATTTAAACTAAAAAATTTAAATTTAAATAAATATAATAAAATTAAATAATAATATCTTTAATAATTTTATTATTAATTTATAACTTAACTTTAATTAATAAAAATCAAGTATTAAATTTATAAATTAATTTAATAAATTTTTTAAAATTAAAGAATTTTATTCGAAAATATAATAATATTATTATTAATAAAGTAATAAATTAAACTTATAATAATAATAATAATAATAATAATAATAATAATAATAATAATAATAATAATAATAATAATAATAATAATAATAATAATAATAATAATAATAATAATAAATATAGTTTATAAAATATAATAACAAGAATTAAATAAATATTATAAATAAAAATCTTAATTTTTAAGTTTAATTAAAATTTAAAGCTAAAGAAAAAAAAAGTCAAAAAAAGAAAAAAAAATTATATTCGATATTTCTTTAACTTAAGTTTTTAATTAAAATTAAAATATAATATATAATATAATAATTATATAATATATATTATTATTATAAAAAATTTAATTTCGAGATTAATTAAATTATAAAAAATAATATTATTTATTTTAATTAAAAGTTTAATTTTAAAATTAATTAAATTATAAAAAATAATATTATTTATTTTAATTAAAAGTTTAACTTTAAAATTAATTATTTATATATTTTATATTTTATATTAAATATAATATTTTATTTTTTATTAAAAATATATTAATTATTTTTATAAACTAAATTAAATAAATTTAATTATATTAAAAATATTAAATTAAAACTTAAAAATAAAAATAAATATTTAATTTAAATTTTTTTTTATTAATTTAGCTAGTTTTATATTAAAATATTAAGTATTTTAAAGTATAATAAATCTTATAATAATATTAATTATTATAATATAATTAATTTTTTTTATTAATATATTAATTTTATAAATAATTAAAATTAAAGTATAATTAATAATTAATATAAAATTATAAATTATAAATATAAAAGTATAAAGCGGATTTAATTCAATTAATTTAATTTTTTTTATTATTTAAATTTTTTTTAAAAAAAATAAAGCTAGGTATAGACCCTGCAGAGCTGATAAAGTTAGTGACTCTATTTAAAACTCTTCAAGATACACTCAGCTCATAGCCGCTGTTCTTTTCCTTTTAATTAGTTATTTCCTCACTCGATACGTTACCCCTGGGACTTGCTTGCTATCCTCCTTTTGCATTTGTTTCGAGTCTGTATTTTTTCAATCTGATTGGTTTTATGCGGTATTGTACTAGAGCATCTTAGACATAGCACCAATAGAACTTTAACCGTCTCTGATTTTGAGCGATCAGGTCCAGGTAATACAGAATGCTCTGATTTCGAGAGGATGGTGCCAAAACTTACAGGAAGCGGCATTGGGCGCCACAACCATTGAGCTCGTTCCACGTCACCTTACGAAGTTACCCAGTCGTGAGGCTTCTCTGCGGTGCAGCACGGTGCTGAACTTCAAGCTGGATTTTCACAAGATGAGAAGCACTAGATGCGTGAACTAAAAAAAGGATTCGGGAAAGGGCTGCTGACAGGTCCAGAGAAGGACTCCAGGTTGTTGTGTATTGGTTTAGCGATATAAATAGCTTGATAAGCGAATCGAATAAATCGAACAGTGGTCTCACGTGTTTTGGGCCACGCTCGGACCAGTTCGGTATTTTCCTGCAACACAAACAGATGGACTGACGGGGTTTTATTTTGTCCCCGCCTACAAGACGACTATACGTTTGATAAATCCCTTGACTCACGATGCCTCTCTTCTCCGCCCTCACAGAATTCCTCAGCGCCCTCTCCCTCACCCTGTTTATCCTCATTGTAGCCTACGTTACCTTACTATGCTTCACCCCGCCGATCCAAATCCCCGATAACCTTGACGAAACCAACCGCAATAGCTTCGCAAACAAGCTCCTTCTCTACTACTGTTGCAGCGCCATTGTTATGCTCATCAGCATATACCATGCTTTACTCTGTTTGACGTACCCGGCGCCTCCTTCAATCCTCTGCCCGAGTCCCTCCAACCTCTCCCCAAAACTCTTCACCTGGAGCCCTCACACCAGTCTCTGCATCGCCCTCATCTTAATCTCGGGCCAAGCAATGCTGATGTGCTTCAATCAGCTCGGCCCTATCTCGAACTTCGGTCTTACCACGCCCAAGAAACTTATTACAACGGGTCTATACAGTTGGCTTCAACATCCTTACTACACCGCCAACTTCGTTATATTCCTCACCAACGGCGCATTATTTCAAAGACGGGATGGCGTGGTGGCATGCTGGCTGCCGGAAAGCATCGTTGATGGAGAGAAATTTGGGATGACTCTGCAGATTGGATATTTGCTCACGGTGGTTGTTGGGTGTTGGGCGCTGGCTAAGAGGACGAGGAATGAGGAAGCCATGCTGAGGAGAACATTCGGGACAGAGTGGGATGAATATCATAGGCGGACGAAGAGATTTCTTCCTGGTGTGATTTGAGGCAGCGTGCCGGAACGGTATCGATAATTCTTCCCAAAAATTTGTGCAATAACGATGTATTGTTCCTCGCCTAAAAGACAAGTAGAAGGGAGTAGAGGGTTAAGTCCTTAACTCGAGAAGGAATTTGGAGTCGTGTGCTTCAGGATACCATGAGCAATGGATACTTGAGAGATAGTTTGGAATATAGTAAAGCATGCTAATTACTATATAGATTCATGATACGCTCTGGCCCGCCGCACATGCTACTCTTAGTGGTCGGCTCAGCTTCGGTGTGCGAATGGGTTGGGTTACTAAGCATGCTCGTTTCAAGCCACGAAATCACTGATCCTTGCATCTCCGAAGTCACTAAAGCAACAGTCGTCCACACCACATCGAAACTTGAGAGTGCGAAATTCAAACACAAAGGAGAAGATACAACTGGCCCAACATGCTAGACCCCTTCTATCCACCTCCGCCCATTCTGGTCAGGGCTATCCAACCTATAGCGGACCTTTTAGGCTTGTCGACCCTTCCGCTTCACATTCACGAAGTTGTGATGGGATGGATTTGCTATCATCTCATTTACACAACTATATCACCTATCATCTCGACCTGGCTCTTCCCAGCAGTCTATCCTCGACTCTCAGCGCGAACAACAATAAGTTGGAATGTACACGTCACGTCCTTCATACAGTCCTCGCTCATAACGATATTCGCCCTGTTTGTAATATGGAATGACGAGGAGAGAAGTGAGATGGATTGGGCGGGAAGGATATGGGGATACACTGGAGCGGGAGGGGTAGTTCAAGGATTGGCCGCGGGGTATTTCTTGTGGGATTTACTAGCCAGCATAATGCACCTCAACGTGCTTGGCTGGGGTTCTTTAGCACATGCCGTCAGTGCATTGCTTGTTACCAGCCTAGGATTTGCAAGTTTTCCCCTTTTACACTGTCATAACAGCTTGGTTTTCTGCTAGGCTAAGAGCGTTTGGCTGATTTATCATATAGCGTCCTTTTGCAAACTATTATGGTCTCAACTTCATCCTCTACGAGATCTCTACCCCTTTCTTGAATATCCACTGGTTTTTCGATAAACTCAACATGACTGGGTCTCGTGTGCAATTGTATAATGGCGTAGCCCTCCTCACAACCTTCTTTGCATGTCGAGTTCTATGGGGGAATTACCAATCTGTCTGCATTTATTTGGATGTGTGGACTGCCCTCCACACAACAGGATTCTATCCTCACATTCCAAAAGACAATTCCATACTTGCCTATCGAAACAATGCAGGCTCGGGATCGAACCCTGAGGATGGTTCTGACAAAATGGGCCTACCAATGTGGCTCGTGTATGCGTACCTGGGAAGCAATACGATTTTGAACTTTTTAAATATATACTGGTTTGCGAAGATGATTCAGGCTCTCAGGAAGCGATTCCAGCATTGAAATGTAATTATTAAGAAGGAGAGGAGTCCTGGGGTAGACGTCGGACGACATGTAGATTAATTGAGAGAAATCTGTGGGTGAGTGATAAAGGCAGGCTTCAGGGGACGTTTGAAGAAGAGACTTTGCTCGTTGCTATGAATCCGATCTTGATACCGATGTCAGTACCGATTCGGTGTTCAAGTTTACATGCTCGACTGATCATATTCAAGACAAAAATAATACTGAGTTTCTGCCAAGCAATAACATCCATATATGCGCCATCATTTCCTTGTGTCGCTCCCTTGATTTGAAACCCAATCCTTATACTGCGTGCCCCTCCATATCGAAATCATATCCTCATCTAATATACATCGAGCAAGCCAAGTATGGGAAGTGTGATCACATGATTGCCCAATGAGCTTTGGCCTCCTGTCGAACTTGATATGAATAAACAAGGCCATCGGTCATTCCCCTTATAAATGAGGAATAATTTGTGTCCAGTCGGGAGTTTTGTAGGCCGCAATTGGCAGCTGCCTGATGCTGATAAACGCCTCGATAACCAGAAATATTCTGGCAAAAACGTAAGCTATTCCGCAGATCGAACAAAGTGATCTCAGGATGAGGTAGCTGGACCAGTGTGCCTGACGCGCTAAAACCTTGTCCCAGTACGCATCAATCGTTTTCGACTCGTGGGCAAGTAAATTTATCACTAGCCATATCAACGCAGAAGCGGCTATGTAGATAGACGATGAACGCCACATCCATGCTTCGATATTTGACGGGAAGTAGTCGTTCCACGCAGCAATGTGCACACCTCCGTAGGCCATGCTGGCAAACCATAGCACCATACCCATCACGAGGCCTCCGGTTCCTCTCAGAAGGTCCTCACCTGGCCAATTTGTTGCGGACCTGATCACAAGTTCCTCGGTTATAGGCTCGAACCAGTCACAGCCATCCTTTTTTGCCTCTGTATTACATCTCGTAGCGAAGCGTTGTCTTATCGCGGGATACATTCTCACAGCGTTAGCAGCCAAGCGCCATCGATTGTGTTGCATGGTGCTGGGGCTGTGGCCCTGCTCCGCTCTGCTCGAAGAGATAAAGCCTTCTGTCGCACTCGAAGGGCGTGGACGAGGTCCAAAATAGCTCGAGTCGAGGCCATTCCCACACTCAGGAATGGAGGTACCAACCACATCACATATCTGACCGGAGGTACTCATGGAACCTTGGCTCGCAGTATTGACAGGATTCTTTTCGTTCTTAGTGTTTTCAAGTTCCCCTTGAGATCGAGGTGTGAAGAGCGCAAGAGCTGATAGTTCTGGGTCGACCCAGGTCCGCCGAAGTATCCCAGCATGAGTGCTACCCCACCCACTAACTTGGCTGCTCATGTACATATATGCACACAAAGGCTCGACCCAGTCCCCTTCCAGTTTCGTTGGTTCGTATACCAATCGGAGTTTATGCCACCATAAGATGTAGATGACGAGAGCACAAAGGACATGTCCCAGGATATTGACCTCTAGTAGTGTTACTGGAAGACCAAGCGCAACCCGTGCAACAACTTGCACCAACATCCATCCAACTTGGATGCACACCAGGAATTTCGCCAAACCATCAGCCTTGCTCTTGTCAGCAATATCATCCTCCTGAATATTGGGAAGGTGGCCGCATCTAGCCAGAAACGCAACTCCGCGAGCCGACAATATCAGACGTTGACTGCCGGGAATGAAAGGCAGGCCGCCATCTGCGGAAGAGACATCTGCCTCGATAAAAAAGCCACCCATTCCTGCATAGAAGCTATGAACCATCGTCCATGGGTAACTTGACTCCATCGATGCTGATTTGCTTTCTAGTGATTTATCCTATGCCTGGTGAGCATACTTTACAGATAGTAACGGCCAGTATCGATGTCTTGAGCTACCTTGGTTCGATTCTCTGCTTCATCTCGTCGTGCTGGCATCAGGATCTCAGCCTGTCTCCTCACCTCCGCATGCAATTCTTTCGCTGAATTGTACTGCCTCCAAGCCGCGAACACCACCAACTCTGGGCCAAAAACTCCGATCAATCCCCACTTAAAGTTTCTCATTAAGGTTTGTGCGGGTAACTCTTCATGTGGAGGAATATTGAGATGCATCGCAGACCATACACACAGCCCCAAGGTAAGCAGGCAGGAGAAGACGAGAGAAATCGTCCCTCTACCGGTGGGATCCGACACCCAGCCAACGGTAGAAGCTGTGGCGTTATTGGTAGCAATAGCAATTGGTGTCCTCGCTGAGAGGATAGACATGGTGATTCCACGAGATAGATCTGAAGTTTCATGCGGATGGTGGTGTTTAGTATTGGAAGTCTACACATGCGATGATGATGATGATGAGGAGGAGAGCCAGGCTTTGCTGGGGGCATTTTTGCTACGTAGTTCTTACAGGGCTGGTGGTGAGACAGTACGGTGCCAAAAGTATTGGCACAGGGTCTGTGCTCATTAGCCAATCACTGCTCTTAAAAAAACTCAGTGTGAATTGTGGTTGGTTGGATACAGTGGGTCCGCACGGACCATGTGCCAATACTTTTGGTCCCCCCTGATCTACCTGCGCCATCCTGAGGCTGATATGCACGGCTAAAAGACGGGTTCCTTGACCTTGCGTAAGCCGGCGCCCCGATCCGCTCTCCACAACAAGGGTGCTATTGGCGTCAGGGAAGTGGCTGCAGAAGTGGACTGGGTGACTTGCTCACCATAATTTGAAACCATATCCCATGTTCATCTTCCAAAGGTGCCCATTTCGTTTTCCTGCCGCGAATAACAGTACAGGTTGGAGGAGGAACCTACGTCCCGAGAGTTTGGATGAGACAGGCTTTCCGTTTCGCATTAGCCGGGCGCTTGCCATGCGCCAGCGGTTGGGCGTTGTTCATTTCGGCGGATCTGTGCTGATGCGCCACAAAACACCAACAAAAGGTGAAACGACAACTTTCCAACAACTCTCTATCAAATCTTCTCACTCTAGTTAATACATCAGTTCGGAAGTATGGCATCTGAATCGATATCACAGTCGCGCAAACGCCCCCCCCCTCGCCAAAAAGTTAATATTCAGCAAGTCATCATCAATGCTTGCCCCAGCTGACATTTCCCAGGTTGACGAGATAGCGAAGGCACCAGCAGACAGAAGAGCCCGACCTCCGCTCTTACTCTGGCACGAGCTGGGTGAGTACTTTCCATAGAAATCCGTATCTCTCTCGATAGAGTAGGCAGGCTGAATAAACTGCTCTGAAGCGCCGTGGCAACAGTCAGTCTTCGTGTTTCAATGTTACTCAAGAAAATGCTCAAAACTCAGCAGAGATAATAAATTCATCATCTCCGGCTACCGGTAGGTCACCCAACACTGCTCACATTCAAAGGACCAAGATTAATAATCGCGCAACTAGTCGTCCATCTGGATCTTTCCGCAAATCCATGAAAAGCTTGAGACATATACATTAACGAAACAGGTACGTACCTTTCTGTCAACCTTCCTCAGTGATCTGACTGGATCAAAAACGTTTAGTGAACATATACTCCCACCTGCTCGGGGCCGTCCTCTTCGTCATTCTTCCGTTTTATGTATATGCCAAAGTTTATCCTCGCTATGCCAGCGCTCAACTGGGCGACATCATCGTCTTCTCCACTTTCTTCTTTGGAGTGGCCATATGCTTCTTTCTCTCGGCGTCGTATGTCCTTCAATACTATGATTCTCTATTCCCCCATTAATTGATTGGATGTTGCAGCTTCCACATTGTGGCAAACCATAGTGAGAGAGTAGCAGCACGAGGCGATCAACTTGATTACGTAGGTATTGTGGTTTTGATGTGGGGATCAACCGTTCCTTCCATCTACTATGGGTTTTACTGTGACCCAAACCTCCAGGCACTATACTGGTTAGTGGTCAGTGACTGTTTCGTTTCATCTCCCTCTTCCTCTCTCGACATCTGAGGGGTTTAAGTACACGGAGGCTAACAAACTGCGTATGTAATACGCACAGAGGTACAGGTCACCGTATTAGCAGCTGCTTGTGTTGCTGCAACTCTCGATCCACAATTCCGCCACCCGCGTCTCCGGCCGTATCGGGCAGCGATGTATTCTGGCTTGGGTCTTTCTGCGATCCTATTCATCAGTCACGGGCTTGCGATTCATGGCTGGGAGATCCAGAATCATAGAATGAGTCTAGGTTGGATGGGATTGATGGGTGGACTAAACCTCGTAGGTGCGGCAGCTTATGCCGCCAGGGTTTGTTGCTCACCTCTTTCGAGTTACATATTTTGACCTAGTCTAGATTCCGGAAAGATGGTATCCCCGGAGACATGATATATATGGCAGCAGCCATCAGATCCTCCATTTCATGGTTATATTCGCCGGACTGGCCCATATGATCGGCTTGCTGAGTGCATTCGATTATCTGCATACCCAGATTAGTCCCTGCACGTATTGAACAGTAATTGTAGGGAAGAGGGCTTTGATCCATCTACGTTTATGAGCGTCAAACCGGCCAGTAGACTCATGCTTCTGCGGGGAGTATAAGTAATCGGGAGAGTGAACATAGAGGTGTTCACAACATTAAACTAGTTATATCGAGATAAAGCATTATGTCGATGGTCGAATTCCCTCGCAAAGTCAAAGAGGTAGCCAACCAACTTTCTGCCTGTGATAGTGGACCATTTCCAGTATGGCACGGAGATTTCCTTCATAGGAACATTATTGTCGATTGTACATGCAGGGTACTTGGCATCAGTAATTGGGAAGGAGCGTGTACAGCGCCTTGGGACGATCTTGAGTATGGTGTTGTCGAGGCAGCTTTTCTCACACTCTCCCAGCACGAAATATTTTCGCAGATAGACGCATAATTTGTTGTACAAATTCTATACACCCTCCAGTTATTTTTGATAGTACTTGGAGGATTTTAATCAGCCAGAAGGGCTTCGAGAACGCATGACAGTATATGGCTCTATAAAAGTTGGCTAGAGATTTTTGATCAGCGTTGAAGTCGATAAGTCGGAATGATACATTACCAGTTGACGTCGTCTTGTTGAGTTACATCAAAGCGACGGAGCTATTGTCATTGAGTTTCTGCAAGCTGACTTCCTCAATACAATATCGAGCAAGATCCTCTGTCCGAAGCCCTCCCTGGCTGGATGCGCCTTCGGTCAGCCTCGAGGCTCGTCCGGAAACTCGCACAGACGCTTCTGTACTTCGAACATCCTCTTTCGGCGGGAGCTCGTCATCTCGACCGTCCGCCTATAAAGTAAGTAATCCGAGAATGGAGAGTGAAGGAAGAAAGACATACCAGACAATGAGCACATGGTGCACCAGGGGGTGCAGGAATTCATTGCCGGCCTTAGGCGAGAACACCAAAATCACACCCAAAATCACTAGCTTTAAGAAATTAAATCCAATGCACGCTAAACTCTGTATAATTTATATTATATATAGTCAAACTCAGTAATATAAAGTTTTATTATTTTTAGAAGAAATGGAGTTGCAAAGAGTTCTAAATAATAAAATTCTTAAATAAAATTTCCTCACTAAAATTTTCTACGGGCGAAAATAGATCTGGAATAATCATGTATTAAAAGAAGTCGTGAGATAAAGAGACATATACTATTAATACTTTATATGTTCTAGTCTTCCTATTTTAAAAATTGGGGCATTATATTTTGTTCTTGATTTTGAATAAATTTTTGAAACTTTTGTTTTTGGTATAATTTTGGTGTTCTCGCCTAAAGCCGGCAATGAATTCCTGCACCCCTTAATGGTGCATTATTCACCTATACCCAGTTTGGGCAGTTGTAAGTTAGCCAATACTTGCAGCGGTACTTGTAATAATCTTTTAATTATATATAATCAAAAATATTAACGAAATTAATATCTTTAAGTTAATTAATAATTTAATATAAAAAAATTTATTTAATTTTATAATATATATAAGCTAGTATGTAAAATAACACGTGACTAGCTCACTTATTGCACAGACTACTTTTAAGTATTTATACTTTTTTGTTTATCCGGATTAATTATAAATTAATTATATTATTTATTATATATTTTATTAAATAAATATAAAAAATTATATAATATTATTTATATATATAACGAAAGTTTTTTTTAAATCTTTTAAAAAAATTAAAGATTATATAATAAATCACTAAAAAGTTTTAATTAAAGAATATATTTAGAATAATTAATTAACTAAAACTTAAAGAAAGAGAGTTTAAAGAAAAGAGCGAAGCTTTAAAGTAAAAGCTCGTGCGCACGGATTAATCTTTTATATTTTAAATCTTTAAAAATATCGATATTTTTTAATAAATTAATTTTATATTAAATTTATTAATAATTTAATTTATTTATTTTATTTATTAATTAATTATTTTATAAATTTTAATATTAATTTAAAAACTAATAAAATCTTTTTTAATAATAATTAATTTTATTATAAATTTTATAATTAAAATAAATATTTTATTAAATATTTTAAATTAAAAAATAAATATTTTAATTTTAATCTAATTAAAAATTAAAAATAAAAATAAAAATAAAATAAAATTTATTTATAAAAATTAAAAAATTTATTAAAAATATTAAAAATATTAAAAATAATAATAATAATTATATATTATAAAAAAATTAATAATAATATTAAAATTATAATTAAAAATATTATAAATAACTAAAAAAGAATTTATATAAATAAAATATAATAATAAAATTATAATTAATATTTTATAATATTTAAATAAATTATATTTTTATTTTATTTATATTTATAATAATTAAATTATTTAGTTTTAATTTAATTATAA
>Ga0302221_10000611_pt1 | contig 25633 bp, 16 predicted proteins | sample II_Palsa_E2_1_FD_193517 | JGI IMG/M metagenome (GOLD analysis project Ga0302221, IMG submission 193517) | Peat permafrost microbial communities from Stordalen Mire near Abisko, Sweden - II_Palsa_E2_1 | ecosystem: Environmental > Terrestrial > Soil > Palsa > Peat permafrost | place: Sweden... | reverse complement strand
CGACGAATCACGAGACCACGAATACACTATCATTTCAACACAATTTTGGTGAAAGCTCTTCCTCCTTGGATCCCTTCGATTCGAGCCATCCTTTTATGGATTTCAATTTCCCACCTCCAGGCGAAGGCATACAAATATCACTCCCTACTTTCTCCGATATTAGCAGGACTATGCAAGGAGGAAACATTAGCCTTGAGACCCATGGTACACAGTGTAAGTGTATTGCTGTATGCATCGAACAGTACATCCAGCACTAATAGCGATCAGTTGATCCACTTTCTCTGGAGAACAATATAAGCGTGGACCATCGGAATCTTGAAGATTATTTTTCTGGCTTTGGCCTGCTGGGGTTTCCCTCCGACGGCCAGAGTTTAGGTTTTACCAATGGGCCCTATTTCCCACAGAGTGGGCTTTCCACTTCATTGATGTCTTCCATCCCAAGAACGCTTGACGCGCTGGGGAGTAAGACGTATGACGACGGTGACATTGTGGAATGGGAAATCCCTCCCAGAAAGTCTGGTCTCCATTCACAGCCTTGTAGCTCAGAGGTAATCGACGAGCGACAGCTGCAAAATTCGACGGATATCTGTTTGACTTATGGCATTGCAAGTCAGGACATGAAACAAGACGAAAATATAACCGGCAAAGCTTGCAGTCCTCGGACGCAAAATCTACGAGACACTCCCGCTGAAATCAAGCCTCTGCCTGGCTCACGGTTCAGTACAAAGGTTTCGAATCTCAACAGTAGCAGAAAGAACGATTCACCGACCCTGCGTGTCGACGTTGTCCTTGAGAAGACAAACGATACACAGCAAGTGGTTCAAGAGTTTTTAGCAAAAGCAAATCAACCCTCGAAGCCCAGTAGAAGTAGAAACTCCAGTGATTCTCCCTCACGTAAGATTCAGACGACTTGGGAACACACTTTTGTCCCTAAAGTCCTCTTTACAGAGGCCGCAAGTGACCCGCCCTCAAGAACCTCTTCTCAAAAACTGGCTAAGAGGACACGGCCTTTGTCAGGAGAGACTAGGGCGAAGGCCAAGGAAATGCGAAAACTTCGGTCCTGTCTGCGGTGTAGGGCGTCAAAAATTGCGGTAAGTTGTATCAGCTGGCCCAAAAAGACATCTGGCTCATTGCCACAGTGTACTACAGGTGAAATATGTGGACCATGTTCAAAAGTGCCGCAATCATTGTTTTCTGGCATGATTTGCGTCAGAGCTCATCTCAAAGACTACTTGAAACTCTTTCTACCAGGTCCGTATCTCGGGTCTCTTTGTTCATAATTAAGTTACTCACGAGCCACAGAACAAGCCGTCCGGCCGTTTCAAAAGGCATCACTTGATCATGTCATGGATGAAAAAATTTCTGGATTTAGGGACGGTCGATTTGAAGTCTACTTATCATCTGGCCCCTGTTACCCACCCATTCAAGTCACTGTTGGCTTGTTTCACACCAAAGATTCAAGCTTTTCATTTCTCAAGGAAATTGTGCCCGATGGCGCGGGCAAGCCCACCTTCGTTAAGCTCTTTTCGCTTCCGTTAGGCATCACTGATTTCTGCCAAGATCTACCAGACAAGCTCACAAAACACATCGAGGATATAGTTGAAGGCGAACGAAACATTGGAGAAGTTTTGTACGGAAACACATCAAGACTGACATGGGATGTACATAAAGCCGTAAGGTTATACTGGCGTGCTAATCCAACCGTAACTTCTCCTTCCTCTTCTTGTTCGTAGCATAGCTAATCCTTCAAATAGAACCAACTCCTCCGAAAGGCGTTAATGCTCTACGCTATGCAATTCTTCATGACGAAAACAATTGTGCTCCTAAGAGAGGAGTCCCAGAAAATCCTACAAGATCTTCCTGCTCCTATGGAGCTGAACATTCAAACACCCAACTTGCGCATGATCAATATTCAAATCAAGCATGTGATGTACACTCTGATTCGTGACAAGTACCTCGAAGTTCTCGAAGAATTAGAGAAGGATCTACGCCCGAAAGATCTAACGCTCTGGGCGCCCAATTTCTGCTGCATTTTGATTCTGTGTATGTGTGCTGAGATGGTGCAGATTACCTCGGATTATCGCGTTGTATGCGCCTTGGACGATATGCTGAGGTCCAACGATGGGCTAGATAAGAATGGGAAGCAACCTTCTCGAATCGACAGCCTTAATATCTGTCGTGAGCTCGACGAATTGGCGCTGGCTAATGCCGAGAGCAATTTCCACATGATCTACAAGTCGATAAAGCTCAAGGAGGGCCTGAAACGAAAACAAGGCTTTAATCCCATACGCGATGGAGTGGGCGTGGTGAGAAAGGCCAAGTTGGGTCGGGAAATGGAAGAGAGTGTAGAAGAGCTGGTGGTGAGAATTCATGACGCGGTAGTCAAACACGGTGAGTGTCTGTGCCAAAAACCTTCGGCAGTCCATTGACGTGACCAAGGGAATGAAATGAGACATAACCCAACACTGCTGTCCTTCGATGGTCCCGAAAGTCCTCTCGAAAGCCATACCATCTTTCGAAAGCACAACTCGGGACGACTCGTGTCGAAATTCTTACAATCCATGTTGTGAGGGGATCCGTTGCCAATCAATATCTTTTCTCACTTATGATTATGGAGATATGGGCTAGAGATATGAATGAACGGTGTGCTTTTATCTAGTTCCTGTGATCTATAAGAGGGATTTACAAAGAAACATTCGCAGTCACAATACTCTCTTTGATTCTTGAAAGAACAAAGTTCTGGTCACGTGACTATAGCGATGATTGGGATTTACCTATGCAGTGCTCATTGAACACGTGTTACGCTGGTGGGGACCCGGAATTCTATATGCTGGCAACAAACGGTAACTATCATCAAAATGAACTACAATACCTGGAGCCGTCAAGGGCAATGACAGCCACGAAAATCATCATTTTCTACTGTCCTCCCCCCAGAAAAAACGTCTAGCGTCAGTTTTCAGGCTGGCCTATTTTTGACGCTGCTTCTGTTTTATATCCCTGTTTCGCGTGATGTGGATGATCTGTGCCAGCCTTGAAGGTGTCATCGACAAAGCTAGACAATAGGGCGGCAAGGCTTCGAATTTTGCTAAATCGTACTTCGACTTGCACCACCAAAATTTGACCGAGATACCCGCACAAGCTAGATTCAGCCTGCCTTCTCAGAATTGTGGTTTACTTTTATTTTTAATAACGCATAACCTTAACCTGACACCTAACACCTAACCCTAACCATAGCCGCGAACCCTAAGCCATGCTTAGCACCTAAACCTAATTTTCGTGAGAAAATTCGGGTGCGAATTGAAGTGTGAGAGTGTTTTGCGATGCACTTTGGCCCCCCCCCCCATAAAAAGGAAATACTTAATCGGGTTAGCGCAAGTCGGCTTGGCAAAATTCAAAAGGCTTGATGACCACGGCCCACTAAGGCTTGCTAGTACCCGAAGTTAAGACCTAGAAAACCAATGACGGTACGAGAATATGAAAACATCCTAATGCCACGTCTGCACTACCCCATGATTGGCTGTTGAAACCTAACAAGTCGGTGTGGCGCCTGCTTTAGCCTTAAATGGCAATTGAAAAATTCAGTGGTGTTTCACAAGCTCACGCGTTATCAACCGGAATTGGCTTCACCGAGGATGACCCTTGACATTTTCCCGCCCGGTTGCATACACCCTTGACACCCGTGCACCCAGCTCTAAAATTATTGGTTCGCTGTGATCCGCCCTTTTGTAGGGCGCACGCACGAGCCAGACGATTGGGCGCTGCTTTACTGATGTGTAAGCACCCTCTAATCAGCCCGCCTGCTGCGATCGCCTTTCCTACTGCGATCGCCTTTTCTACTGCGCTCGCCCTCTACTGCGCCCTCTGCTGCCATCGCCCTCTCTGAACATCCTCGCCGCGGTTGACGACCGCTCAAATTGATGTCAAGATGAAATTCTATTCTTTTCTAATACAATCTTTACAATCTAATACCCGCCCTCAAAATGCCAGAACTCCAGCAAGAATGCAAATCATGAGGTAGAATTCTTCGCGAACACCGACTCGACACTCTCCCTTCTTCCATCCGTCCCTCCCAGCCCAAACATCCTCCGAGATGTTCGAATACTATACGATAAAGTCAGCACCACCTTTAAAGCAGCTGGCGATGTTCCCAAGGACTGCCAGAGAGCGGACATCCACAAGAATCGAAGACGATCAACAAAACGAGGTAACAATAACGGTGAGAGATTTGGACAGCAATTTTACACACTGGGGAATGTAGTCATCGCGAAACTCCAAATCGCAGCCAACAGGAACACTTCTCTTCTCTCTCTTGAAAACGAGGAAATCTCAAATCGACTTCGATTAAACGAACACAGTGGAAATCAAGGAAACACACCGTCTTGCAGACACACAAAGGATCATGGGAGAAGTGGAGGGGAGCCGGAAATTTAAAGGGGAAACTGGTGGCCTACACGTAAGTCCCTGGAATCCTGCACTCCTAAATAGCAGACTTTAGTATTCCTGGCTGCCATCAGAATCGACCTTTGCTCCTATTCTACTTGGAAGTATTGACTTACACCGTCGTCACCGTTCGGTGCGCCGCCCTGCTCGCCGTCATTCCCTCCGTCCTTCTTCGCCGAAATCTACAGTTTCAGTTAGCATCGTTGACTTTATCCATCATCCATTCCAGGCTGCCAGTAGCCCCTTTTCGCTTAAAAGCTCTTCTCGCTTACGCCCCTTTCCACTCGGTTAAGCGAGCCCGACTTGTCAACAAACATCACGTGGCACGGTCGGTGCTGAGAATTCGGCCGGCGGACTCTGGGAACCCAAATCTACCACCGATGCAGAACGGCGTGGCCCTCGAACAATCCAGCTCGCGCGACAAACCCCAACAGGGACAAGCAAACAGGATCAATCCGCTCGAGACGTACCCTAAACTGTTACTTCATCACAGCCGTGCCTCCGGGCTGGCGCCTTTGTATGTCCACGGACAAATCGAGCGTGTCGTCGCGCAAGATTCTTCTCCCGCCCTCCCTTATTGCAGCGTACTCAGGGACGACTGCGAAGCTATGATAATTCGAATGGTTCGGGCGCGGGACGACTCGCGTGCGAAAGAAGGGTGCGGGTACCTGGTGGGAGAATATAACGATACTGAGGATGCAGCAATGAGATGAGCGGTGTGATGGGATCTCCCGAGTCTTGTCCCTTGGCTGGAACACGCTGTTCTTGATGTCCTCGAGTCTTGTACGATCGTAAGTCGAGTCTTCCGTTCCGACAATAAGTATTGCAGACTCGCCGAAGTCGGTGATTGTCTTGTAGGTGGTAGACGTTAGACGCTGGGCTGGGCTGGGTTGGGCGTTTTGATATCGAAAAGGCCGTAGTGTGGAGAATTGGAGCTGGCGAACCGTGCTTCGCGTGGGAATTTGAACCTGCTACGAAGCCGACCGGCGTTGACATCCGTCCAACTCTCTAGCGAGGATTTGGGCAGTTTAGGGGCTGCATGTTTATAAATGTTTCGCAAATTTAATTGCTTTGAACGTTTCGGAAAAGATTCATGTGCTATTTTTCTATCATAAAACTCTTATAAAGTTTTGGGCGTTGTGTTGGGGATTAGTGCGACTTCCCAGACTGTCGGACAGATGTTACACAGAACGGCTGCACAGCCGACGATCAAGGCACTTTCCTGAGAATAAGAGAGTAAAATCGAACATATCCGTGGTTGCGCGAGAATTTTTAACCAATTATTGGCTGAGGGCCGAAAGGCCTGACTGGCCCAATGCAAGAATTGCAAGGAATGTGAATTGATGGTGCATCATGCTTGAGGCTTTGTGGATGTTCTAAAGTCGTGATTTCTGCGCCTGGATTTCTGCACCTGGATTTCTGCACCTGGATTTCTGCGCCTGAGCGTGGACCATGTACCTCCTAGAGCTGTTCTCGCCACCAGGGCGATTTTGGTGTTCCCCCTCACTCTGACCGATGGACGATTTTCAACGCCCGTCCCCTTCGTAGACTAGGTAGCTGCTACTCCCTGTCCTTTAGTTCGGAAATCAAGATGTTCACACTACTTTATATTCTGAATTTCAATTGCCACACATTCGAGTTTGCCGTCTCTATCGTCAAATTGTCAAACAGCCCTTCAACATTTGGTTTGCCTTTGGCATGGCCTGGTTTCCCTTGCCAGCGGCCTTCGTCTACCGTCCCTCCCATCCCCTAAATCCCATTATCCCCTAATAAAAGGCGGATGGGAGCACATGAGATATTGAGTTGGCCTTCTGCCTCGCCCAACTCCCAAGACATCTGTCTCAAATTTCAGATCGTGTATTTTTTTAACCACGACAACCTCTTCGGTCTGACAGTCTGCGTTCGTTCTTGCCTCCTGCTTCTCGCCACGGATGGTAGGGATATGCCAGGCGGCTGAGGAGCTCGGGCCCAATGCTATCCAATCCCCCTGTAGCAAAACCAGTTCATCCAATACACGCCTGCTACGTGGCACTTATTCCATTCCCCTGACTCACGTGCCCCTCACGATCGCGATTAAAGATGATCGCGTCGCGTAAACTCCCGTGTCATCTTTGCCTTGCTGTGCACAGTATCGTTCAAACCAACAACTCGTTTTATCTCGTTCTCAGCATAAAATGATGGATACAACAGGAGAGATAGTCAGAACACCCCTATATCGATCCGAGAAACTATCCCGAAGCGTCAAGTATTCTTAGAAAGGAAGTTCCGATTCCAAATTTGCGTCGACTCATCGCTATATATGCCTAGTCTACTGGCAGTTATTATCCATCCCAAAACTAGGACTCAGCCCCATGTTACGAACCGGTCTAATTCTTTAAGATTTTTGCTAAAACACATTCTTTCTTTTGTGCCATTTCGCGATACTACTCACCCTCGCTTCTCGAAATATAAGAAGCAGGGCTATATACCCACCCACCGTAAAGGCGCCCTGCCCCCTCCCATCCCCCCCGCGGCCCCCAATCCAACACCCACACCCACAAACACACTTAAAACGCCCAGCCCGCAACCCGCAGCCAGTGCAAGCCGGTGTCAGCAGCGCAGCGGCCGACTATTCCAGGAACGAGGACGCCAGGAACAAGAACGTCCAGGAACTCGATAAGAGACATCCGTAATGCCCTTTTAGCACTTCTAGTAAGCAAAACGCCCTATAAGCATAACACCTAGTGCACGCAACGCCCTTCTAGCACTTTAGCGCAAAAACCTGTAGGCCCTACACGCTGTAGAATAGCCTGTAGCATACCCACTACGCCTACCACGCCCAGAACTCATGCTTGCCCTATTTTTCATCAGCAACACAACGCTAGTGGGCACTAAATTGGCACATTCCAAAAACCCATTTCCCGCTCGTATGTTCGTTCATTCGCGTTACGGCTGTAACTCTCTCTGAGCTCAACTGGTGGTGTTGTTGTTCCCGATTAGGACTAGTCTCCTGGATTTCAAACTCCTTGGTCACGTGAGCGCCGGCTCGTGCAACTGTGCTTTTCAATCACGCTTTTGTACGTAATCAATGCTTGCTCAGATTTTAGTCAGCTTGATCAGGCCTAAGATTTATGGCCCGATCAAGCCTTAAAATAAAACCTCACGTCTATTTTACTTTTTCCAATTATATAATCCCGCTTTTAAAACGCCTCTCGCTTAGTATCGTTAACGACCCCTTTTTATATATTAAAAACTAAATTAATTTTTAATATATTTAAAGACTTTTATTAAACAATAATTTAAAAGTTAAAATATTAAAAAATTTAATAATTTAAAATAATATTTTTATTAATAAAATTAAAAAATTATAAAAGAATTTTTTTTAAATTATATAAAAAAAAAATTTAAAATTAAAATTAAAGTTTAAATAATTAATTTTTATAATTTAAATTAATATTCTTTTATTTAAATAATAAAAAAAATTTATAAAAAATATTAATTTTATAATTTTTATATAATTTAAAATTAAAAAAATAATTTTTAAAAAATAATTAAAGTTTTTTTTTAATTAAATAAATAATAATATATTAATATAATAAAATATTATTAAAATAATTAAAAATAATTTTATATTATATAATTTATTATTATATAATTTTAATAAATTTATTATTTATATAATTATATAATAATTATACTAGTCACGTATATTATTATATAATAATATATATAATAATATAGCTTACTTCGATAATTCTATATAGCTAGTCCCGATTAAGTATAATTTAATTTAAGATTCGGATATAATAATATTATATTATTATATTTTTATTTTTAAAAAATTAAAAATAAATTAATTATTACTTTATATAATTAATATTTTTATATTTATATAATAATTATTATATATTATTAATAAATTAATATTAATTAATTTATATATATAAATTAAAGATAAATTATTAATTAAGAATCAAGAAAATATTTAATAATTTATAATAATTAATATTTTTTATATTAAAAAAAGAATTAATTAATTTAATTCTTTAAAAGTATTAAATAATTTAAAGAATTAAATATTTTATTTCTTGATTTAAAGAATTATTAAAAGTTAAAGTAATTATTTTAATTAATTAAAGATATTAATTTTATTAATTTTTATAATATTAGTTTTTATAATATTAAAATCTTTAAAATCTTAAAAACTTTAAATTATATTTATACTTTAATATTCTCTTAACTTTATTTCTTTTATTATTTTAAATTAATTATTTTTTAATATTATAAAAAAACATGCTTTATTATATTTATTTTTAATGTTTTTAATTAATTTTAAGAAGGTCTCGCTATAATAATATAAAGCGTATCACGTGACTATTAAAGCTTAAAATATAAAGACTAATTTTTAATATAATTTATAAAAAATTTTTATACTTTTTTATTTATTAATTATAGTTTAATTTTTTTTAGTTTTAAACTTTTTTATTATTATTATATACTTATATTAAATTATTATTTTATAGTTTTAAGATTATATAGTTTTAGATTATTTTTATAAAATTTTATTTATTATTATATTTTTTTTTTATAATACTTAAAGTAAAAATCTTTAAATTATAAAATTAATTTAATAATAATATTTTTTATAAAGAGTTTATAATTAATTATAAAATAATAATCTTCGAATCGGCAATTATATATTCGATAGTTATTTTTTTTTTTTTTACTTTAATCGATTAATAATTTCTTTTTTTATTCTTTATATTAAATTCTTTATATATATTAAAATAAAACTTATATTAATATTAAAAATATTCAAGAATAAAAAGTTTTTTTATAATAATTAAAAGACTTATTAGTTCTTTATATAAGTTTATTATTTATAAACTAATACTTTTAATTAATATTTTAAATATATTTAATCTAATATTTATATTTCTTAAAGTATTATAATTTAAAACTATTAATATTTTTAGAATTATTTTAATAAAATAAAAATTTTTAAAGTTTAATATAATATTAATTATTAAATATTAAACTTAAGAATATATAAATAAATATTATTTATAAAATTAAAAACGAGTTTAAAAATATATAAAAAAATTTTTATACTTTTATAAAACTTAATCTTTACTTTTAATTAATAAAATTCTTTAAAAATAATTTTAAAAAAACTTTATACTTTATATTATTTATAATTTTAAATAATTAATTTTTAATACTTAAAGAGAGCTATAAATATATTTATATTATAACGAAGTTTATATATCAAAAAATAATACTTTAATTATTTAAATCTTTTATAAAATTATTAATAAATAAAAATAATATATTTAAATAAATAATAATATAAAAAATTATTAATAAAACTTATAAAAGAATTTTATTATATTATATTAAATTATCTTTAATTATAATTTTTTTTTTAATTTATTTAATTAAAAAATAATATTTCTTTATTAATAATATAAAAAATTATTAAAAGAATAACTTTAAAAATATTAAGAATATCAAGAATATTAAGAATAATATTAAAAATAAATTTAATAATAAGAATAAAATAAACTTTAAAATCGATTAAAAAAATAATATTAAAAATAAACTTAAAACCTAAAATATTAATTTATTTTAAAATTAAATTATTTTTTTTAATTTTTTATTTATCGGCATTATAATAAAAACTTTAATAATAAAAATATATTATTCCGTTATTTAAAACTTTATAAATTATTTTATTCCCGAGTTTATTTAATAATATCTTTAAGATTATTTACTTTATCGATAATATTAATTTCTTATATCTTCTTTAAAATATTTATAACTTTATTAATAACTTTTTTAACTTTATTAATTATATTAACTTTATCGACATTAATTATAATATTAATTAAAAAAATTTAACTTAAAATCCTTAACTAATTATATATAATTTAATCTTAAAATCTTTTATTTTTTTATAAAAATAATTTTTTTTATAAATTATCTTAAAATCAATAATTATATAAAATAATAATTATTTTATTTCTAAAATCAATAATTATAATATTAATAATTATTTTATTTTCTTTAATAAAATCTTATATTCTTAAAGCTCAAGAATTAATTATTAATATTCTTAAAATTAAATCAATAATATTAATATTAATTCCGGTTAAATCTAATATTCTTAAAGTTTTAAAATCGATTATTAATATTCTTAATATTATTTTAATAAAATCAATATTCTTTAAATTATCGACATTCGAGTTCTTTTAATTAATACTTTAAGAATTATTTTATTATTATAACTATAATTATTTTATATATTTCGACTATTAATATTTTTAAAATTATTTTAATAAAATCTATTATTCTTAATACTTTAAAATTAATTATTAATATACGAAATCAATAGTTTATATAAAGGAATAAATTAATTAAAAAAAAAAATATATTAAAAAAATAAATAATATATTAAAAATAAATATATAAGTATAAAGAAGATAAAAATAAATATATTTAATATATTAAAAAACTAGACTAAACTAAATTAAATAATTAATTTATAATTAAAAGAAAATATTATTTTTAAATTATTTTTAAAGTAATTTTAATATTATATAATTATATAATAATTATATTAGTCACGTGCGTTATTATATAATAATGTATATAATAATATAGTTTATCTTAATAATTCTATATAATTAATTTTAATTAAATATAACTTAATTTAAGATTTAAGTATAATAATATTATATTATTATATTTTTATTTTTAAAAAATTAAAAATAAATTAATTATTATTTTATATAATTAATATTTTTATACTTATATAATAATTATTATATATTATTAATAAATTAATATTTATATAAAAAAAAATTTAATTATAATTTTTATATTTTATTTTAAATATTATATAATAAAATAAAAATAAATTTTAAAAAATAAAAAATATATTAAATTATATATTTTAAAAAAATAATAATAAAAATTAATATTTTTTTTATTTATTTTTATTATTAAAATAAAATAATTAATATATATTATATATTATTTAATAATAATATATATTATATATTATATTTTAATTTTAATTAAAGACTTAAACTAAAAAAATATTAAATATAATTTTTTTTTAGCTTTAAGTTTTAATTAAATTATAAAATTAAATTTTTTATTTTTAATATTTATTTAATTTTTATTATTATATTATTTAAAGTTTTTTTATTTTTTATAATAAATATAATATATAATTATTTATAATTTTATTTTAATAATTTTATTTTAATAATTTTATTATTATTTAAAGTTTTTATATTTTAAATTTTAAATTTTTATAATTTATAATATTAATAATAATATAAATATTATTAATATTAATTATTAAATTTTTATATTTTATTAATAAAAATATAAACTTTATTAATATTTTTATTAAAAATAAATTTTTTTTTAATATAAGTTTAAATTAAATTTAAATATTTATATATTAAAATAATAATATTATAAATTTAATTTATTATTTTATTAATAATAATATTATTATTATACTTTTAAATAAAAAATTTTAATTTTAATAAATTTATTAAATTAATTTATAAATTTAATATTTAGTTTTTTTTAATTAAAATTAAACTATAAATTAATAATAAAGTTATAAAAAATATTATTATATAATTTTATTATATTTATTTAAACTTTAAGTTTTTAGTTTAAATTATAATTTTTTTTAATTATTTTAAAATAAATTTAATTAACTTTAAAACTATAATTTAATTTTAAAATAACTTTTATAAATATATAATAATTTTAATAAATAATAAAAAATAAAAAATAAATTATATTATTTTAAATAAAGTATTAATTTTTTATTAATTTATATTATTAAGTTTAAATATATATTATATAAAATTAATAATAATTTTTAAATAAATATTAATAAAATTATTAACTTTAATAATAAATTTAATAATATTATTTAAAGTTAATTATAAAATTAATTTAATTTCTTATATATTTATATTAAATATTTATAAATTATTTAATAACTCGTGTTGAAAATAATAATTTTATTATATATTTAAGCTTTAAAAATTATTTATTTTTATAATTTTATAGATTTTAATAAATTAAATTTAAATAATTTAATAATTAATACTTTTATGATATTAAATTTTTTTTTAAATTATTTAAATATTTTTGTTTAATCGATTTTATTATAATTATAAATTTATTATTAATAAAATAATAAATATATTAAATATAATTTAAAAGACTATTAAATTAAAAATTATTCTTTAGTTTTATATTTTAAAATAAATAAAAAAATTATAATTATTATTATTAATAATAATAATGATTTAAGTAATTTTAATAATAATTTTAAAATAAATTAAAAACTAAAATAAATAAAATAATAATTAATTAACCAAAAATTAATTAAAGATAATATATTAATTCGAATATTTAAAAATAAATTATTTTTTTAAAGATTTATTTATATATATATTTTTTTAATATTTAAAATAATTTTTTTTTTAAAAAAATAATAATATAATAATTAATATATATTATATATTATTTAATAATTAATATATATTATATATTATTTAATAATAATATATATTATATAATTATTATATTATATATTATATTTTAGTTTTAGTTAAAGACTTAAATTAAAAAAATATTAAATATAATTTTTTTTTTAACTTTAAGTTTTAATTAAATTATAAAATCGAGATTTTTATTTTTAATATTTATTTAATTTTTATTATTATAAAAATAAAATAATTATAAAATAAAATATAAAAATTAATAATTTAAACTTTAATTTTATTTTTAAAAAAAATAATTTATTAATTAAAAAAAGTTTTTTTTATAATTTTATATAAAAAATATATATTTTATTATAATAAATTAAATTATTAAAATTAAATTTATAATTTTTTTAATTTAATTATTATTATAATTAAATTTTATTTTTTTATTTATTAATTTTATTTTAATATTTAAATATAAAAAATTATTATTTTAATTTAAATTAAAAATAAATATTTTTATATATAATTTAAATAATTTAAATATATAATAAAATTAATTTAAATATTTTAATTTTTAAAAAAAATTATTTTAATTTTTTTAATACTTAATTATATTTTAATTTATTAATATTATTAATTTTTTTATTTTTAAAAAATATTAAAAATTATAAAAAAATTATATTTAATTATATAATATTATTATTAATTATTAATATAATAAAGATTTTAATAAAAATAATAATTTATAATTTATAATTTTTTAATATTTATAATCTTTAATATATTTTTAAAATTTAATTAATTAATTTTTAATAATTTTAATTTTTTTTAAAAAATTTTTATTTATTATAAAAATAAAATTATTTAATTTTATAATTTTATTAATATTATTTAAAATTTTATTATATATTTTATATTTAAAATAATAATTAATTTAATAAATTAATTATTAAAAAAAAATTATATATTTTAAATAAATTTTATTATTATTTAATTTTAATTTTATTTATTTTATATAATTTTTTTATATTTTTTTTTAATATTAATTTTATAATTAATTATTTTTTAATAATTTATTATTAATTAAATTAATAATAAATTAATCGATTATTAATTAATAAAGTTTTATAAAGTTATTATTAATTATTTATATTTTTTTTTAATTTATTAAAAAAATTTAAAAAAAAATTAAAAATTATTAAAGTTTTATTTAAATTAAATATTAAAAATTTATAAAAATAATATTAAAAACCGATTAATATTAGTCGGAAAAAGATTATTAAATCGATTAATTAATAATAATCTAAAAATCGACTAATCGAGATTATTAAAAGAATTAATTAATAAACTAATCGTTATACCGATCGAATGACTACTTTATTCTTGTCCATGACCAGAATTGCCGAATCTGGCTACAACAAACGATTAAATCCTATCCCAGAAGGGATTAAAGCGCTATATCTTTTACTTGATTCGTATAGGCGTCTCGCCTGATAAACGTGGTTTCCGTAAAGCTGCAAACCGAACCCTCCGGGCTTCCTGAGATCAAGGCTCGTGCACGTCCCTCGTAACCCTTGATGGTTGAAGCACTCACGCCATGTTATGATGTCAGCAGCGACGCCTCCAGCACCCGCAGCGGGATGGACGGAACAATTGCAATAGAAACGATGGATTAGAGTTCAAGGTAACCGAGGCACTTGTAATGCGCACAATAATTCCGATTTGGTAATGAATGATAGCTCCAGACTTAAAGCACCAAAGTTGAATTGCGCTCAGCATGTGACAAAGAGCCCGATTGTTCATAAATCCGCCTCCCCAACCCTCAGCTTCCGTCCTCATTTTCAGCTTCAGCACCTGCTCAGCCTTGGCTGTACTTTCGACCCTTATTACGCGGAAATGCATACCATTAGCGATGATCTAGGTGAATTTGAGCTTCTTCCAGAAAATAGTCAAAGGGAGACTACTCAAGGACATACAGGAGCACCACCGCCGCCGGAGGAACCCCACAATCTTACGAGAGTTCGCTCAATCCTCAGAATACCATTACGACGTTCTACCTGGGTTTGGACAACCACGACGTTTTATTGTTTTCGATCGAAGTCCCTGACGACCGAAGAATCATCTCCCGTCTCTCATTCCGCCGCTGTGCCGAAAACTTACGTTATAGTTGGAATTTGGAGAAATAACACGAATGTTCCGGAAGAGAGGTCACTAGAAGTCACAGATGGGAAACTTTTCAAGCAAGTTGAGAGACTTAGCCATGGACTGCGATCTTGGCCTCGCCGTGTGTTGTCTCTTAAGCACGTTGCCGGTTTCAGCAGGTACGAGTGCCATCCGAAGGAGGGCTATCATACCAAAGATAATCCCAAACCGGAAGTTGAAACCAAATTGGCTGAGATGTTCCGGGACTATCAGTCACGGAGCAAGGAGTCACGGGACTGTGAGTCAGGTGACCCTGGGCACCGCTGGCTAAGGTATATTCACGAAGACTTCAACCAGAAATCTAGCGTGCCTTCGGAGGGCAAGTATGCTTTGCAGCTTGTATTGCGCTGGTCTCCTGTCAGATTCATAATCTGGGGCACCATTCCTATACTGCTGAGCCTAGGCATAGGCGGCTGGTACATGCACAAGAAGCCGGAGCCGGGCACTAACACGGATGTTATTGGGACTGCATGGGTCATTTCAACGTACATTGTCGCTGCTGGAGCACGTACGTACTCTCTTTGTTTGAGGTCAGACTGTTAATCGGTACTAACAACTACAAGTGGCAATCGTGACCTTGGCTGCTGTCACCCAAGTTAGCGACAATTGAGCCAAGTTCTACTAGTGCTATGGTATGGACCCGGACCGAGTAGTTATTGTCTGAAAAAGGAAATTGGAAATAGCTTGGCAGTCGAGTTGGGTAGGAGGAATTCAGGTTGTAAACAGATGCAAAAAGAGGATTTATAGAAAACATCAGCAAATCCCTCTCCTTGAATGAGGCCTTCATGATCCACCGCCATAGGCGATTACCTATAACATAACGTGGATCTATTTTCATAAGGGTCTAGTTCGGGATCCTCGGGAGCCTATTTAGGCTTCCCAGGGATCATCGTCAAAACTTAACAAAATGGAGACGATAGGTCACTAGTCTACATCCAGCGATGTGGGTGCTGCTCAGGGGTTGCTCAGGTTGCCCCAGGCAGCTCATGTGAGCTGGGTGAGGAGAGGGTGAGCCGAGGGTGATTAGCGCCTGAGTAGAAGCGGCGAGCTTACTAACCGACCTTGGGACGAAGAAAAAAAAAAGTTGTGCTCAACTGCCAAAATAGTCATTTTCACTCCAACATGGATAAGTATCATAGCTGTATGGGAGTTCCTCTAATACATGCAACCTTTTGGTTCTTGAAAGGAAAGTTTTGCAGAGGTGTAGTGGAGTCGGGACCTCAAGTCAAATTCACAGAACCCACTAACCAAAATTATAAAGCTTCAGAGCTGTTACTTAAAACTAGAAGCGAGCGCGAGTTCAGGGCGTGCTGGCCGTTGTTTTTGGGCGTTTCCTGGGCGTTTTGATCCTCGTTCCTGGACGTTATCTTAGGCGTTTTGTTCCTGGATTCTCGTTCCTGGTGTTCGGGTCCTGGGCATTGCTAGTCAGGGCGTTGCTATTCAGGGCGTTGCTAGTCAGGGCGTTGCTGGTCCTGGTCGTTGCTAGTAGTGGCCCTGGAGGTTTTAGACTGACGCGCCTCCTGCAGGTTGTGGCTGGCGAGTTGTAGCTAGCGAGTTGTAGCTGGCTGGGTATTTTAAAAGGTGTTTTTGTAGGAGGGTCTGTGCGGGAGGTCTATGCGGGAGGTGAGGATATACTTTTAAGCGAAGGTGACGGCAGGAATAAGCAGGTATAATAGTCGTGCGTTTTACGTAAAGAGAAGCGAGCGCGAGCAGGGTCGTAAAATAATACACAAGAAAGTCTAGGTTTTAATTAAAATATTAAAAAATCGGGCCTTTTAATAATGGGGAAAAGGGGCTTAAAACTAGTCTTATATATTATATTAATTTTATTTTAGCTTAATATATATTATTAAATATAAAAGATATCCCCCTATTTATAAAAAAGAGTTAATCCTTTTATCCCTGCAAGTATTTCCTCTTTGGATTAGAGTTGACGCTTTGGGATAGCCTGACAGGGGTATAACAGGGATTAAGGGCCTTCTCTTCTTTTGAATCCATAGTTTCCAGCAAACCCATCACTTGTTAAGTGACTTTGCCGAGCCTTGCGCAACCTCCAGTACTACCCAAGGATAATTGTCAAAAGTGAATCATTGCACTCTTGTACCGCTGAACCGTAGGTCTACAATATAAATAGTAATCTTTCAGGGATTTTGTATGCAGCTATAGCCTTGACTTATAGAGCATTCTCTTACAGCAAGAATTAGGTCGAATTTTCCAAAACGAAAGGAATCACACTATCTCATGTCGGCTGTAAAGTTATAATTTAAATTTCGTGACCGGGTAATTGAATTTCTCTAATGAATACATCCCAGCAGGGAAGAACCGCCTTCATATCCAGCTATACGTCGAGCATAACGGGGAATGAGACTTGTAGGCAATATCAGTATCTTGTGATATCATTCATGTCTCGGAGATAAATACGTGATTTTGTCAACCATCCATTACGCGCAGGAAGTCACAAGCAAAAGCACCCAGAGTAAAAGAATATTATGTCTCAAATGCATATGTTATACCAAATGAACAAGTCCCAATTCCTACTACCACCGATAAACAAGAAACGTTCCCACCGGCTCCAAATTTCTCCCTAACCCCACAAGGTACGGCTCCTGCACGCGACCAAACACATGACCATGAGCCGCCTCGTGAATGATGTAATAATAAGGCCGGTGCGCAAGCGTGATGTAAGTAATCTTGGCTAACTTCTTTACGAAAATTACGCATTAATTCTGCGAGGCTGTAGTTCAAGGCAGAATATCAGCTGCCGAATCAACTGAGTGTCGGTCTTTGAGTGGTTTGGCTCACGGTTGCCATCGGGCCGCGAGACTTGCCATTGGGCTTTGGGCGGGCAACGTGGCAGTAATGTAGCCGCATGTTGGGTTTGATCTACCAACCCCGAGAAGACAGGACAGCACTGCAGCGCCGGATGGATAGCAACCTTCCTTTTGTCCAAAATTTCAAGAAACCCTTCCCTTGGTTCCTGTTGAGTTGAGTGCCTGTCAGTCTGCGAATCGACTCCTGGATCGTGGTTTTTTGCATCGTGGTAACGCTGTTGCCAGTGATCCCAAGCTTACGCGTTTAGCATAAATCCACGTAGGAATGACTTTGTATATTCTTCTATTACGTTTCCCTTTTGTATTCTTACCATCATCTTAATTTTCTTAATAATTTTGAATCGTCGGCATTCTGGGGGTCAATCTAATATGTAGGTTGATTTTCCGTTCCGACAAGGCAGTTTTGTACCCCACCTCGACTGGTTGGATTGGCTGCATGAAAAATGCTGCCTGACGCGCACACCACATTCTGCGCAGGGGATGCTGCACCACGGCAGACAGAAGAGCTGAGAACGCCCCTGACGAGATCTTTTAGAGTTTCGCGGAGGGAAAACAATAAACCTGTGAGATCTGCAAATTTGCCATCATTTTTGAGATGAATTTCTGATGAACAAGCAGACTGATTCAGTTTACAAGAAGGGAGAAGAGGCATGGCTTTCAGTCGAGGGGCGTGAGGGCTCTTTCCCGGTGTCAATTGATTCGGAGGGGAGATGGGACTATGCAGAACATCAGTGGAAATATCAAGTAAAACAGACAGATGGCAGGCTCTATGGGAATGGAAAGTGGGTTGGGGAAATCGACTTGAATCGGACACCAAAATAGGTGTGCAGAAAGAGTAGGAGCCCAAAGCTTGCAGGTGTGGGGTTGGGGTGGGCGCAGGACCCGGGCGGCGCTGGGGTTACAGATCTGCCAATCATTGACATTACTTGGAAGGCCGATGGCCGTTACGAACCTAACGAACCTGGTCCCAATATGTATTAACGACACAGGTTTTCGCGGAAACCAATATCAAAACCTTTATGTTATAGTTAGTCAATAACTACTAAGTTTATTATCTTTAAGCTCGAGCATAAAATGCAAAAGAGAGTGACTCGTATATTATGACCTTGGTCTAAGTAATACGTTATAATTTAAGATTGTTAACGTTCTCTCTTTGGTGAGAAATTTTAACAAAATGCTCCTGCAACGCAGATTTGCACTTCTAAACTCGTAAGGACAGCAGGTTATGCGTTGATAGCACTTTACTTACAAAGTAAAATTAGGAACCTGACACTCATAGAAAGGAGTTTGTGAGATATTGATTCCGCATCATTTATTCGTGATTCTCAATCAAAGTCATAATTATTATTCGAATTCGTAACTTTGAGATGGCGGTGCCCATTTTGGATTTCGAGAGCTTAGAGGCGGCCGTGAGAAGCCTGAAGGTACCCGAATTGGGCCTAAGCGCACAAACCCGGTTTTGCTTAAGGCCTCAAAGCATTATCGTATCACAATCCCAGCATTGATCAGAAAGTCATACAATTTTCTACCGATCAAGTAAGGATTGGCTGCATTGCACCAAGTCTGAGTATAGCACTTAAGTTTAGCCAACTCCATCGTACTGCCCTGAACCAATAATATTCAATGTGGCAGGAAAAAAGGTTTTGTAAAGAACGGTCGGGTCACTATATCAGCCCAACTTCTAAGGACTATTACAGCTCCATCTATATATAATAATGGACAGATTCCATTTTTTGAGCTTCAAAACCAGTTCGGCAAATAATTAAAATCTTGAAATATTGATTTACAGAGACGTTGATCTTCTTCCATCTTTATAGCTCACTTTCGACATCCCAAAGACCAATTCCTAGGAGTTGAAACAAGCCTAAGATCATTCCGTTAGCCAATTATGCAGCCAAGAGGATCAGTAATAAGAACCTGTGTGTACACGAATAGCTTATGGAATATGAATTGTTCCTGCCCTTATACCATTCTGACATTTTGGTAGTGGAACATTGCCCTGAAGGATATCCTCGATTGGCAGCACTTCTCGACTGCGACGAGAAGTTTATGCTATATCGGAAGTTCGGCTTTTTGCAAGCTCGGATCCTTCTCCATAAACAAGATGAGTTGAGGGAGCTCGAAAAAGATCTTGATCGACTGGACAAGGTGGATCAGGGGAAAGATCCAAGCCTATTAAAGTCCCGAGAAAAAGATGATGCAACAAATGGACATCGCAAGAAACTACTCAACGACATTGAGAGAAAGTTTACAGAATATGGTCATCTCATCTCATACTCTTGTCTCATATTTTATATGCATGGAATCTGACTAAAAACAGCGCAACTACTCATTGCTGCACGCGATATCGCAAGCTTTAATCGACCTGCTGCCCGAGACTATCAGAGCGTCAAAAGCTACTTTGATGAAGAGGCTCCACTCTGTACCGTTGAGAGCTATATATACTGGAAGGAAGATATTATTACCCTCAAACCCGGCCGAGAAACTGCGTGGCTAGATGCCTTCATAGAGAATGTTCTACAGAAGCTTTCATCCAGATTCATACGAGTGCGTATTATATACCCAGCTGGAAGGATTATTGATTATCAACTGATTATCTCATAGTACATGTTCTGTTCTCCAGTTAGTCGTCAACTCTCAGTTTGAGTGACCAGTACTCACGAAGAAACTTTAGGAATTGTACCGAAAAACAGACCCGGACGTAACTGGAATAATGCTTTATAGCAGAAAGAGACTCGACGTGGTGGCTTTGCTAGTAATCACTGCAATGGTTCTGGCCCTACTGATCATCCCCGTCTATATCCTATGGCATCTGATGGGTGCAATTCAATCGGGGAAAGATACAGCAATCATCATTGGCATACTATTGGTTTTTACATTAATTTTCTCTGGAGCCTTATCTCTGCTCACAAGAGCTCAGCGACATGAAATCCTGGCATCTGCAGCCGCGTATGTCATGCCAAAAGTGCCCTTTTTGATTCCGTGAAGCTGATGGGTGTTGATAGGTATTGCGCTGTCCTTGTCGTATTCATTGGAAATGTAGGACAACCCTCGCACCCCCAAAATTCCTACATGGCAATATGAGAATGTATATTCGCATTTATGAAGTTCCACAAGAGTAGTGGAGATAACATTCTGCCCCTCCGCCGTGACGGATTGACATGAGGGGATTCACTAAATATACCCCAAAGTTTTATATTTTCATGGGTACGTTGGGCTCCAACATAATCCTAACCGAGTCGTCTCTGCCCAGCACATACATAATGCATCTGTTGGAATGTCACAAATAATTTTCCGGCCAGACAATTGGATGCCATCATCTCAGATTAATCCTAGTAGAGGTGTCTAGCGTATCTCTTCTTTGATGTTCTTCTGGCTGCTGGCAAGGCATACAGCTAGTCGCCCTGCTGGGCTCTCCATTCCGAGCCGAGTATTGGTGTACCTGTGCGCGGAGTAGTCCTACTGCACCAGTGTTCTATCAATGTGAGAGCCTTCTGCGAATGAAATTATCAGCGCAGATTAAGCGGGCTAGGCTTTCCAGGCTCTTGTTTATCTTTAGGTGTAAGCCCTGTCTTCTTGACCATCATTCAATATCCACATTTATCGCCGAAAACGCCCAACTTCCCCTACGCCCTAAACAGATTTCTTGGAGTCAATACTTGAGAGTCACCTCGATAAATTTACCATTTTCCCACCAAGTTCGTCAGGCAACAAATAGGCTTTCCAGTCCCACCAAAGGGACTCCGTTGTCCTTTCTGCAGATAGAACGAGACAGGATGAACGCAGAGTCATGGATGTCGTCTGATGAAAAAGCAAATGCTGCCTCGGAAGAAGCCAATCTTAAAACTGTTTGGGACGACACGATGAAGGACTTTGGGGTCACAGGGAAGCCTCACCGAGATACTGCAGTACTTATGGTCTCCTGGGCCGAAAAATGCGATGACCTTGGTACCAAGACTGAAGTGGACGAACTCGAAAGCGTATTCACTGGACTCTTTCATTACACAGTCAGAAAACAGCAGCTCTCGGAATCTGGGGGCAAACGACCTAGCCTCCAAATCTCGAAATATCTTCTCGACTTTGTTTACGAATTCGACAGTGACTCGGCAATGCTCATTGTCTACTATGCGGGGCATGGCATTCCTGGGAAGCCTGGCGAGCTTCATTTGGCTGGGTAAGAACATGCTAAAGCTTACTATTCATATCCACTACTGGCTAATCCAGAAATAGAAATCGCCAGCCCGACAGAGAGCTTTCTGTTTGGAATGCAGCGGCATGGCATGACGTAGATCGAATTCTCAAAAATTCAGAAGCTGATGTCTTACTGATCTTTGATTGCTGTTATGCAGGAAACTTGCTGCCCTGCGATGTTCACCAACACTACCCCACTAGAAGTTTCGAATGTATTGCTGCTTGTGGGAGAGACTCACTGACGAGCCGCCCGGGCGAAAAGTCCTTCACTTCTGCCTTGATCTGGTCCCTGAAAGATTTAGAGAGAGACCGGAAATCGTTCACAACTCAGGATTTGCAGGCGCGGATTATGAAAGCGCCATATTTCCCAGAAAACCAATTCGTTCCATTACTCCAGCATGATGAGCCATGCGATCAGCGATTGGTACTTGCACCACTACCAACGGATTCGAATACTATACCTCCTAGATTTGATCCAGCCCTAAGCAGTGATGAGCTACCACAGAATTATCTGGATTTGAGATTCAGGTTTCTGAATCGCCCGGACGAAGGAGAGATTGAGAATCTCGCAAGTCAGCTGATAAAGCTCATGAAAGAGGAGAATATCAGTGCACGTCGAATTGGGTGGCTTGGTCTGAAGAAAGGAGGTCGTGGGAGGGCCGTCACCCTCAGGCATGCTCCCGTCGAGCTTGAAATGAATGATCAAATTACGTTGCCAGGAAGTGTTCGTGCCTCAGCTCCTTTCGAATCTCAGACGAGTAAATCTCCTAGTCCTGGACCGCATCTAGACTCCCACGATGTCTTTAAAGCATTCCAAAGCGAAACAGCATCTATAAACATATCAAGGGTAGGCGCGGTAGCAGTGTTGGCATTAAGTATTTGCGCTTGGTATGCTCTCTCGTCAAGATCGCCTTTCTTCAAAATTCGATAGGAAACGATCATATTTTGGGACGCACACTATCAGAGCCCAACCACTGTCTCCTTGGGAATACCCGGAACATGTCCGTAGAACCACAAAATTTACTCGGAGCTCATTCGTCTCGTTTAGTGTGAGAGCGATCGCTCCCACACTCTTCTCGTCGACCAGGGATTTTTTTTGGAATAACCACAGCGAGTCGTCAAGAGCATTGAACAGAACTGTTGTCTGGTTGTGGCCGGCCGTAACCCGAGAATATGATGTAGCGCTGACTATGATGTTCGTAAGCTCTCCTTATCGGTGAAGTCGACTAACCCCTCCAGTAGAGGTTAGCACCTGCAATGCCGCGTGGCTTTTCAACGTTTTCGATGCCGAAACATACGCCGGCACGAAGTCAGAAAGAGACACGTGTGGCAAGAGGCTCCCCATAGTTGTTGGATGCTATGCCTCAGTAACGACTAGAGGCTGAGGTAATTAGCAAACCTAAATCACAAGGGCAAGACTTCTTGCAGAGCACAGAATTTTGGCCCAGGAGGGCCTCGAAGGAAATTGGTGGAGAAATGGAGCTAATAAAAGGGGTTAGTCGAATAGATACATCAAATGTAAATAGTGCTGGTCAACTTACAGTCTTTGTTTACTCATACACCTGCCCCTAATTGCAGCGAATAGAGACGAGGCACTTCTCGGAAGCCCACTCCAATGCATACCTTGTGCCAAATTTCGTTGAGATTGACCTCGTGCTCATATCTAGAATACATAATCAGTCTTTGAAAAGCCTTCTAAAACCTCTTGATTACAGTTTCACTCACTCATTCCGAGTTGTGAGGAGCCACTGGCAATGTGCTTTACTCTCGTCTTCGACTGGAACGTTTTCTTCGGCACTAAAGATCCATCGGGGCAGCGTAGTCAGTAGTGCAACCGTAGTGTAGTGCCACTGCAGTGCCACTGCCGTGGTGTAGTGTAAAGGGTCCGTAGTGTAGTGTAGTGTAGAGCTGTTAAACCGTAGTGCGTGTAGTGTAAAGTAAAAGAACCGCAGTTGCACTGCGGTGTAGGAAACTGGGTATCACGTGACTAAAGCGTGACTAACACGTGACTAAACCGCTATTTAAAAATCCTAATCTTTAATATTATATAATGACTTTTAAATAAATCACTTGAAAGTATTAAATTTTAATAGTTTTTAATAAATTTATAAAAAATTTAATAATTTTTAAAAATATATAATTTATAAAATAAATTATTAATTAAATATTTAATATTTTATTAACGAATTTTAAATATTTTATTTATTTAAGGCTGTCACGTGTACACTGAGTAAACTGTAGTTCATACTGCGGTTTATAGGAATTTAGTGTAGTGTAGTGTAGTTTAAGGATAACTTAGTGTAGTGCAGCTAAATCAAACCGTAGTTTTGAAAAATGTTATTGCACTGCAGTGCGAAACCGCAGTTTACACTACTGACTACCTGCATGATCGGGGCAGGGGTGGTGAGCTGCTTTTCGAGCCTACATTTAGCAACACCGTGTTCAACGCCGCGGCATTGACTATTATCAACTTCACACTCACGACTAGTGACACGCAAACTCCGAGTAAATATGACGAGCTTATCGCAGCTGTCCAGCCTCTACTTCGCGGCATCAAGATAATAAATTTGCGCCAGGACTCTACCTTGCAAGATCTCACCTTCTTAAGCAATGAGGCGAGCGTGGACCCGACAAATCTCCAATATCTCGGTATTGCACACCGTCTATTCGATTAGTACAAACTTCCTCCGCAATTTACCTACGCTTTGCTATAAAAGAATACAACATAAGAAATGCAAAGCAAGCCGTATCCTAATCAAGTTCTTCTCAAACTCCATGCCATGGCGTTAACGCAAAAGATAGAAATGAAGCATCCGACAACCGCATTCGTAGCTGCTCTTAAGCGGGATCCCAAAGCGTTTCCAGAGCATCGCGAGCACTTACTAAAGGCTTTTGCCTCAAATCTAGATTTTGATCTTGCTCGGTCAAACATTGACGTCGTGGTAAGGGCAATGAACCCAAGTGGCAGTTCAAACTCATCCAGCGAAAATGTCACTCGAGCAACCGGTGCATCAACCACATACGCACCTATAACGAAAAAACGTCTAGGGAAGAATACACAGAAACGAAAACTTGTCGAGATGCCGAAGACGAATAAAGATCATGAAACTAGATGTAAGACTTATTAACCATAGACCAGGACTTGTGACTTGAAAACACGATGAAATGAATGGAAAAACAAATGGATGGTGCTTTAGTGAGCATGAGACAAAGCGCGCCTTTGATACTAGAGATGAAGTTTACTGTATGTAGCTCAAGGTCAATCTCAAATCTATCTCTGCTGGTGCTGGCTTCCGAATCCAGTCTTGATCGCATGCAGGGCAATGAACAATCAACCTCCTCCCCTCACTTCAAACTATCGTAGCTGTCAACCATCAATTACGCGGAGGAAATCACAAGCAAAAGCACCCAAAGTAAAGGATTGTTATGTCTCAAATTCATATGTCATGCCAAATATACAAG
>Ga0302221_10000610_pt1 | contig 25640 bp, 3 predicted proteins | sample II_Palsa_E2_1_FD_193517 | JGI IMG/M metagenome (GOLD analysis project Ga0302221, IMG submission 193517) | Peat permafrost microbial communities from Stordalen Mire near Abisko, Sweden - II_Palsa_E2_1 | ecosystem: Environmental > Terrestrial > Soil > Palsa > Peat permafrost | place: Sweden... | reverse complement strand
AAATGCCGAATAGACTATCTTTAGTTAATATGCCTTAACCTTAGACTATAAAATTTTCTTAAAATAGTTACTATAGCACTAGCGAGAATCTAAATACCCGAATACGTATTTGGGATTACTCCCCTTAAATCTTGTAAGTAACATTTTATAATAAAGACAAATAAGGAGAGAATCCGTCTAGTAAAGGAAGACTAAAAGGCAAAGCTTGCAATTCGATCCCTTTAAAGAGAAAAAGCTAAGCCCCGCTTTTATAAGGAAATAGAAAGGGGCAAGGGTTTAGTCGAGTTAAGAGATTTTTTCTTAAAAGAGCTTGTAATATAAGAGAACACAAAATTGTCCAGTAAGGTAAATAGTAGCAATAAGAGGTGCAATTATAAGGGGATAGAAGTAAACCTCGAGCGGAAAAAACACAAGACTATTAAAGCTTTAAAGACGTTTATATAAGCGTTTATATCTATTACAATAAGAAAAGCTAGTAATATTAGCTCTCGATATCTTGCCGTTACTTTATTAATTGAAGGTATATAAGCTTTTCTTATATAAAAATCGATATATTAGCGCGCGAATATAATAGTTTTATACTTAAGAATTAGACTTATTCTCTCTTTAATTTATATGACAAGTAAACTACTAGGCTACTTTCTAGCTTATAAGGCTTTACAAAACTAGTCGGCATTTGTATATAATAATATAAGGACTTAAATTGGCCCTTTCTTGAAATAGCGTTAGTTAAAGGTATTAAAAGGCGTATTTGACACTTGATAAATTGTTAACAACTACAATAAGCGCCTTACTTAATATTACCTTTATTAATTTAATAAAAATAATGCCTAAATCCTTTAAGAAGTTTAAAGAAGAAGTAAAGCATAATCTTTAAGCAATATCTACAACAAAGACTCTTTATATAGCTAAGTTTACTTAAGCGAACTAAGCACTAACTTAAGATAATATTTATACTGTATTCTTCTTATAGCTTATATTAGCGGGGTATATTGTATTTCTTAAGACTTTTACTTCTCTTAAAACTTTATAAACTCTTATAAGGAATATTAGTAAAAGGATTATTTAATATACGCTTAAGAAGGGACTTTTAGCAATTGTAAGAGCTTATTGCCTTTTTGGAATAGTTAAGACAAGCTAATTATAATATAAATAGCAAAATAATGCTATTTGGCTAATTAAAAATATATTTTTGTAAGTTTCTTAAGATTATTATAAAAGATAAAGCGCTAACTAGATAATTTAAAGACTTAAGCTACTTTACTCGCTTACCGGCCTTATTATTACTCTTATTAATATTTATATTGCTTAAGGTAAGCACTAGTCTATTATTGCTAAGATTATAATTATTATAATTAGTTTGTATATTAGAAATATAACTATATTATATTTAGTTTATAATTATTAAATTTTAGAGAAAATGAAAATAACTCGGGGTAAAGCGCTAGCTAAGTAAGATTAGACTTAGAAGTACTTTTAAGTAAGGATAAAGCTTTAATAAGTCCTTCGGGATATTATAAAAAGAGGTGCTTTACTAGTTTAAATTAGATTAAAGGTTAGTTTTTGTTATAAATTGCAATAATAAATTAAAGAAATACTAGTCGTTTGCGTATAATATTAAGTATTACATTTTAGCCTTATTTATTTCCAGTAATTTTGCCTTAAACTCTTATTATAGCCGGCTTTTAAAGTATATAAAGTAAAGTAATATTATAAAGTTATTTAAAGGTAATTATATAATAGCTTAATTATACTCGTTTAAATTTTATTTATTATATTTATATATAAGCTTTTTAAGATGTATTTGCGGGTATTATTACTTTATTACTTTTAAACAAAATTTAACTTGTCTTTTATGCTATTATATTCTCTATTTTAATTATATCTTCCTTTTATTAAAGGGCTAACTTCTCTTGCTTTATAAAAGCACTACTAATAATGCTAATAGCACTTGTAATAATAACTAAGATCCAAATTACGCTTATAGTATTTATAATAGCATTTATTACTAATTTTTAGATATTTAGATTATTATTAGCGAGAATTATAGACTTTGCACTTGTAAAAGCGCCTTTAAGCTCCTTAGCACTAAAACCTCGTCTTATAAGAGTATCCCTTAATAAACTTTATATTTTAGAAAATAATATTCGCAAAAGAGAGTATAATAATAGCGCTTCTAATTTGTGAGACGTTTATAATACTAATAGCGCCGAAGATCTCTTTTAGCTTAACTTTTATAATAGCTACTAAGTAAGTAACTTGTAATATGAGGCTAGCTCCGATTATTACTAGGACTTTATAGCTATAAACTACGCCGGTTTTAGTATTAGTATTAATAGTGTGTATAAGTACCCTTTTAATTATTATAAAGACGCTAGTAATAATATAAATAAGCATATATTGTCCGAGTATTAGAAGTAAATTACTTGTAAATATAACAAAAAAGATTATAATACAAATAAATAATAAAAGGCAAATTGCTGCTTTAATTGCTAAGTCACCTCTTATAAATTAGAAAAAGAGAGGGATATAATAAATAAAAACGAATATACTAATAATAGCTATAGCGTAGCTAATATAAAAAAGAATAATAGTTTTGCTTTTTAAGATTTAAATAAAGAATAGTCGTCTTTCGGCAATTGTAAAGATGCAATAAACTTGTTAAAAGATGTAAGCGAAAAGAAAAAGTCCGAAAATAGCTTAAAGAGAAATTAGTCCGGCAAACTTCTATTTTTATATAAATTTTAAAAAGGTGCATACGACTTAAAAGAGGGTTTAAGTGCTAATATTAAAGAAGACTTTAACGTAATTTATTTGCTTTAACTTTATAAGGCTAAAGACGTTAAGCTTGCTATTATATTTTAGAAAGAGGAAGATATAAACTAATATAATTAAAGCAGCTAGTAAAAGGTTAATATAAAAGGCTTATCTTTATCCCCTCCAGCTCCCTAAGGGAGTTTTCGCTTAGCACCAGTTTTCAATTAAAACACTTCAAATTTTTAAATTACAACTAGATTAAAAATTAAAAAGAGTGAAATAAATGCAATTAAAATATATTTAATAGTAGATTAAATGAGAGTCAAAGAAAGATTTTATATAAAGCAAGGTCGTATTTGTTATGTGTTCTAATTGAAAATCGTGCACGGGCCAAACCTCCCTTAGGGAGCTGGAGGGGATATAAGTTTGCTTTTTGCAAAACCTTTGCCGATAACAAGTCCGAGAATTGCTCTTATTCCTTAAAATAAACCGATTACTATATTATAAATAGGATATTCTTTTATACTTGTAAAAATAAAGTTATATATTAAAGCATTAAAGAGGGTTAAATACGCGTTGCAATAATATAAAAGAAGAATATAATCTTACCCGAGATATATGCTTATATTACTTAAATTAATAATAACCTTACTGATAATTATAATATTTATAATAAGTGCTATACTATAAACCGCACTACTAATCTTAAAGAAGAAAATACTACTAATTATAAAGTATTTGATTTTAAAAAGAGTATAATACTATTTAATAAGTAAAATTGTAGCGACAAATCTTATAAGAAATCTAATATTAATTTAAGCTAACTTCTCGATTTCTTTTAAAGATTCGAGAATAAGCCCTTATATATTAATAGCAATTATAATATCTAGTTTTAAAAGTTTATAATTAATTTAAGAAATATAAACTGCTTTAAAAGGCTTTATTATAAAGGAAATATCTTAAAGATAAATTAATATAAACTAACGCTTATGCTTAATTACTAATTAGTCTTTTAAATTGTGCATTTTCTTCTTTAATAGCGTTAAGATTAAGAAATAAGATTTTTCGATATTAATAGATAACTATTAAAGGGTTATATTTCCGGTAACGTCCCTTGCAATATTATCTTGCTTAACTTTTAAAGCTATCTTTTTTGTCTTTTAATATATAATAAATAATTTAAAATAAGAGAATAAAACTTGTAAAAGTATATAATAAATAAGACTTAAGAGGTTAAAGCGAAGTAAAATGCAAAAGCAATTAAAGATAAATAAAGTTTATAAAGGTTAAAATAAAGAATAAGCACAAAGAAGTAACTAGGGAGTTGCTACTATAAAAGCTCTTTAGCGGGGCTTAAATGCTTGCTAGAGGGAGTTAGGAGTTTTTAAAAGGAGTAAAGAGCTAAGGATAGTAGTAAATGCTTAAATTGCTTATTACTTGGCGAGGAGCGCCTTAAATAACTTATAGTTAATTAATAGGCTAAATATTTGGTATATAATCTTTAAAGAGCCGATAAATGATAACCTTATCTTATACTTAAATTATAAATCCTTATGCACCCTTATTTTGCACCCTAGTTTTGCCTAGTTTTGCACCTTAGCCGTTTATTATAACCTATTTCCATATAAGAGCTAATTAGGCCTCTAACGCTATAAAGCAAGGATCCCGTTTTAGCTTTTGCTAGTTCCTTAATTAGCTTTAGTAGATTTAGATATATATTTTAATATTATAAAAAACATTTCTTACCTTAATTTCTTATAAGTTAAGGCTAAATTTTTAATCTCTTGCAAGCATTTATATATATAAACCGAAATGCCCTTTTTACTAGAATTACTTCCGATTTTAAAGTTTTTAAAATTAGTAAAAGAGGAAATTTTAACTATTGCTTTTCCTTTTTACAATTCGATATAATAAACTTGCAAACAAGTAAAGTTTAACTTAGCAATAATAGCAAAGATATACAAGAGCGCAATAATTTAGCTACTTTACCCCTCTTTATTATATCCGGAAACTAAAGTAAAGTTAAAAGTCTTTTATATTAAGTGTAATAATTTTAAAGATAATAAAGGAAACTAGTAAAGGAGGGTTATAAAAAGAGGACTTTATAAATCTTTTAGCGCTTTTCTTATTAAAGCAAAATATAAGTATAAGCTATTTATAAACTATAAACTATTAATAAAGCTTTTAACTATTTATATCAAGTGCTATATAAAACTAGACTTATATTATAAAGTTAATTAAATTAATTAAGTCTTCGGTTTTAAGGATAATAATAAGAGATTTAAAAGTATAATCTTAAAGATTATATATAAAGAGATCGAGGAGATTATCTTTAATAAAGTAATTATTATAAAGGGCGTGCTCTTAAATGCAAGCATAATTAAAACAGTTAGCGTAAATAGCAAATAAAGAAAGTAATATTTGTAAAACTAGCAAAAGTTAGCTTTAGCAAATTAATAAGTAAACTAGATAAGGGCTTAATTTTTATACTTTTTATACTTCTTTTTAAAATGCTTGAGAATTTCCTTTTATTATATTATATTATAGTAGCATTTTAGCACAATTATAACGCAAAAGGCATAGCAATTGCTAATATAGCTTTTATTTAATTAAAGTAAAACACGTTTTAAGTCTTAATCTTATTCCTTGTCTTATCCTTTAACAAGCAATAATCTATACCGGCAAGTGATTTTAGCTTATAAAGTGATATTAAACTGCAAGCCCTATATATAGCTTATATAGCAATAAGGGGTTAAAATTAATTATTCCTTGCTAACTCTCGCATTTTTATTAATTTTAGATAATAGCCTCAAAGGACGTCTTAAATTAACTACTATTTTTAAGCTAAGCGCTTTTACTAAAACTGCTAACCTTTTTATTTATTAAGGACTTATCTTATTTTTCTTTAATAGCTAGTCTTTATTTGTAATTTTGCCCTTATATACTCTCTTATTAAAGCTAATAAGGATTACCGATTTCCCTTTGTAAACCCTCCTTTTAAGAAGATATAATCTTATATAGCGCAAGTAAAGCTATTAAATATTAACTTCGGCTATATCTCCTTTAACGACCTTGCGCGCTATTATATCGAGATCTTAACCCTACTAGCCTCTCTATTAAAGAGTATTATAAGAGTATTAAGTACACTTAAGTAAAAAATAGACAATTTACTAAGCTTAATCTTCCGGGAAGAATAACTATTAAAGAAGTATAAGCAAGGGACTAAGAAGGAATATGCTAAAGATTTAATAAGTATAAACACTAGCTACACTTTATAAAAGTAGCTAATAATATTATAGAAAATTAAAACTAAAGTCCGGGTAATAAAGTTTATTTTAAGAGGCGTAAATTTTAGCTATAGCTTTATCGTTTTTGCTATGCTTTTAATAACTTTCTTAATCTTTAATGCAATAAAACATTTAACGCTACAAAATAGCTTTTTACCTTAAGCTTAAAGGCAAAAGATATAGCTACAAATTACTATCTTAGTAATTGCTTATATCTTATTAGTATTTTGTTTATTAATTTTCTAGAGTTATTAAAGAGGGGGCTATAAGAAGGCAAAGAAGGTTGCTATCTATTTTATGCTCTTTGCTATAAGATTCCTTATTTATAATATTATTATATAAGCTATTGCAGCTACTATTTTTTATTAGTCTAAGAACTCTAGCTATAGCAAGGACATATAAAGCTAATTATACATTAATAATAATAAAAGGAAGCTATTTTAAGAAAAAGTAAATTATATACTAATTTGCAAAATGCAAGTAAGCTATCCTTTAAACACCCTCTAAACTTAACTAAAAAACATTATAAAATTAGTTTTTAGTTTATTACTTTATCGAAATTATTTTAAAATACATTATAATTATCTTATATAATATAATATTTTATAAATATTACTTTAAGCAACGCTTATGCAAGTTTATAAATGTCCGAGATTGTGCCCGTTTTAACCTTTACCTCGCTTAACTTCGCTCTTAATTTGTATTAAATATACCCGGCTTTAATCTTATATCTTTATTTTACTTTATATATGTTAAGTCCGCTTATAATAATAGCTTAAACCCCAAAGAAAGATTCGCTAACGCTTAGTCTATTAAAGCTAAGTTAAACTTAGCTAGCCTTTAATCTCCTCTTATTAAAATTTAATCTGCTATATTTAAAGTTGCTTAAAATAGCTTCGAGAAAGCACCTTCTTTACTTGTTAAAAAAAGATAAAGCATATATTTGCTATACCCGGCAAGTAAACTTATAATATTATACTTATTTTAAGCGCTTACGCTTTATTGCTTTTAAGTCCCAGATTAATATAACTATAATATTAGTAGTTCGGGAATAAAGAGCAAGCGATTACAAGTAAGCGGAGGATTAAGAGCTTATTTAAATTATTAAAGGGCTAAAATTAAATGTTATATATTCTTTTATTATATCCGGATTAAGGATTTAAGGTTATTATTTATAATAAATAAAATATAATTTAAATGTTACTTGCTAAGTTTTAATAATAAAGTAAAGAGCAAGTAAAGGTGGAAGGAGTTTAATAAAAGGATATAATTATGCATTAGAAACTAAAAATTGTAATTATATAAGTAAATTATATATTTACTTTTAAGGATTTATTTTGTTTAAGCGTTAGAAAAGTTAGTTGCAAGATTTATAATCTCTTATCTAAGTACTTTAAAGTGCACTTTTATCTAAATTCCCGGAGTTTATTAGTAAAGAACTTTTTACTTTATTTAAGCTTAATAATTTATAATTACAAAGATAGATATGCAAATAAACTTGAAAATTTTAAAGCTTAATAACTATAAAGTTAATCTTAAATCGCAATTTGTAGCGTATGCCCTTTATTCGGACTTTAAACCGAATAGTTATTTCCTTTCTCCTTAATAAAAGCCTTATAATTGTTTAACCGACCTTGTTAAAGATAATTAACTTGATAAAATGACTAAATAATAAGAAATATTGCTTTAACTAATCTTTATAATAACTAATAGCTTTTACTTTAACTAAAAACTCTCGGATTAACCCACTTAACCTCCTTTGTAGCTACTTATATCTATTATAAAGTAAGTTAACTTTATTCTTTGTTTATAGTCCTATTATATTCTTCTTTTATTATAGATTTTAGCGATAAAGTATAAGATTGTCTTTTATAAGATCTTCTTTTTTAATATCGCTTTAATAATTTACCCGGATATAATACGACAATTTCGGGCAAATTATCGGATTTGCTCTCTCTTAAAGCATAGCTTAAAGGAATCTCGTTATAAGAAGAATAATTACCGGATATTACATTTAATATCTTTTAATAAGATATCTATTTCGGCTTTTAAAACTTTATATTAACGCTATAAAACCCTTTTGCCCTCGGCTTATTATCGGATCTCCTCGGCTTTATTACTATTATTTTATATCCTAAAAACATATTACTTATAATATAAAATAGAAGCTAGCTACTTAGTAGTATATATTTTAAGGCAAAGTAATAAAGCGTTTAAGTAATAGCTTTTATAACGTTTTTATAAGCTAATATATTTTATATATTAAATAAGTCTTATGCTTATAAAGCGCCTCTTTAAGTCTAGCTATATAAGATAAGCGCTATAGCACAAGATTAGAGAAGATAACTAGGGCTAAAATTAAATATTATAGCTTTAAGGCGTTTATAGTAGACCCTCTTATTATATTACTTACAAAGGAGCTACACCTTGTAAAAACCACTTTATAATATATTTAGTTATACTCTTAAATTAGATTTATTCGGATCCGAAACCGGCACTGCTTCTATTATTAGTAGCTATTAAGAATAATTCACGTAAAGGGTTAAAAACGGGATCCTAGTAATATACTATCTTGCAAGTATTAAATTAGCTTAAAGGAAGCTATTAGTACATTCATATTCACTAGGTTGTAGGTCACGTGACCTTATGTCACGTGACAACGCTAGTCTAGATTAGGCAACCGAAGGAAAGTATATAATACCATAGTATTATCGACCAACCTTTTTAATAATTAACCACTTACTAACGCAATTGCATATCACGAATATGTGCCGTGCTACGCGTTACGGGTGGACCGATAGAAGCTATTAATAAACTTTTATTATTACTAACTCCTTCTATTTTAGTTTATTTTTATCTCTTTAAATATAAATATATACTTTCCTGTTATTATAAGCGGTCTTCTTTATGCATTTGCTATTATTATAAGGAGCTTTGTCGCTATAGCACTACTTTGCAACGATATTATAGCTATAGCAAGAGGTAGCTTGCCTAATATTAGCAAACTATTATCGATTTTAACAAGTATAATTAAGGGTATTTAATTAGCCTTATTTCTCGAAAACTTAAAAATATTATTCTTTTAAACTAGTTTAACTAATATTACAAAGTAAAGTACAAATAAGTACTCGAACGATACTATTAAGGTTATTACCGGTATTACTACTATAAGTAGCCTCGCTCTTAAATCCGCAAATATTAACTTATTCCCCTTATAACAAGAAGAGGTTCACGTTGCTATTATTATTAATTTATTTAAAACTTATAGCGTAGCTCTTATTTCCCCTTGAAATTACTCCTTCTTAATTAACTTTATTAAAGAATTTTTCGAGATTGCTAATATAATTACCTTTATCGGCATTAGCGCAATTATTAGTCTTGCTTAAAGTCTCGCAGTTATAGATTTATTGCTTATATAATTTATATTATTAATACTTATTATTAAGGCTTATTAAGATGCTTTCTTCTAGCATCTCGAGGGGAAAATGCTTAATCCGGCACTATTTAATACTAGTATTAGTAACATTTAAGCATATAACTTTGCCCTCTTATTTATTATCCTTAAATCTTATTATATTAAGATTTTATTGCTTATATTGCTTATCTTAAACGTTTTAAACTTAATTGCAATTAACTTTATTAAGTTACCCTTTTAAGAGTTTAAGTAAGATCCGGTATAAATAACATTTATTATAAAAGCTAGCAAGGAATTGCTAGTTAGCTAAATTAACTAGCTTAATGCACTAATATATATATTATTAAATATTATAATAAAGGGGAAAGGCATAGTAGCTATATTATTAAGAATAAATAAAGTAATATTTGTAATAGTAATAATATAATAACCGGATAATGCCGACAATCTTGCTTTTGCGACTTTAGCAAGACTAATCATTTTAATATTATCTTAAAAATACGTTTAAAGAATTTTAAATAATTGTTTTAATATTTTATTTATTAGATTTATTTAAGAGATTTTAATAGTTTTTTTAATTTTGTTAAAAAGAACTTATTTTAAATATTAGTAATTTAGCACCTTTAATTTTAATTAAATAATATTAGTTAATATAAGCGAAAGTTCCTTGCTAAACTTAGATAGCTAAGTTAACTTTAATATAAAGATTACCTTAAAATAAAGTAAAAGGGTTTATGCTTGCGCGAGGTTTAGTAGGCCTTTTACTATAAGGCATTAAAAAACGAGAAGTTTAAAGCTAAGTCTTAAAGACGAAATAGATAAAGCATATTATTATAATTCTTAGCTAGCTAAAAAATAGTAAAGGGTAATAATTAAATGTAGTTTTCCTTAATTAAGCGATTCTCTTTTACTTTAGCTTAATACTCGACCCTTACAAGTTATATAATATTAATAGTTAATTATGCTATAATCTTATTATAATAATACTTTACGCCTTACTAAAACGTAAAGCGTTTTACTTGTATCGAGGCTCTTTCTTCTTTATAAGACTTAAATTTAGAAGTTTATATTTAACACGTTTTATTTTACTTTATTATTTTATTTGATTTGAAATAATATAAATATAATTTATATTATATCCTCTTTATTGCTATTATCCTTCTTTTATTACTACCCTTTTACTCTTTATCGATTTTGTTAATAAGCACTTAAAATCTCTTTGCTACTTTGTCTTTATTCTTATTTATTCTTTAAACTAAGTATAGCAAGGGCCGGGACTTTTATTTAAGCGTTTAGCCCTTTTAATGTCAAGAACATTTTTATTAAGGCTATACTTAAAATAAATAATAGCATTGCAATACTTAGTTAATTGATTCGGGATCTTATAAGACTTTATTAAATATGCTAAATTACAAATGCTTGCGAATTTCTTATAAAAATTATAAACTATTTTAAATAAAATATTAAATTTTATATAACTTAAATAATAAGGCACTTTAATATCTTTAAGTATAATACTACTTCTTTTAAATTAGGGTTTAATAAGGCAATCTCTAAAACTTAAAGTAACAAAGACTAAGTCTTAAAGGCCGTAGAAATCCTCTAATTCGATAAGAGCCTTATAAACGCCATTTGCTAAGTAAAATATATTTATAGCTAAAGATTAAACTTTCCGGCAATAGTAATAAAAAAAGGCTATTATAATACGAAAGTAGAGATTTAAGGGATATTTATATATTTAAGCTAAATATAAAGTATTATAAGAAAAATTAATATAAATAGCAGCTATGTCGTCGTTATTTCTTAGCTTTGTATACTTTTATAAGACCTTAGCTTAAGCTATATAGCAAACTTGCAAGATAGTTATTAAAGTAGCTTTTATTTGCACTTTTTAATTTGTTTAGATGCCCGGAGTGCTTAATAATATATAATTAAAGTATTTCGGCTTAATTGCAATTGTTTTTAATGTAAGGGCGCTTAACTAGATTTTCGATTATATCTTAAGCGGAAGCTTTAAGAAGCTTAAGAAGGAGTTAAAAGGATTAGTATTCTTTATATTTTCGAAAAGTATTTCGATATCTAGTTATAAAGGGCAAATATTTTTAAGTTAAATTTGAGACTAATAATTTGTTTATATATATTTAAAAAAGGTTATAAATTATAAGACTAAAGCTTAAAATAGATATAGTACTATAATTAAAATATTACTAATTATCCGGTTTTAAGTTTAAGCTTTAAAGCTAAAACTAGTCCCTTTAAGCCTTTGCAATAGTTAACTTATTCCTAGTAAAGCAAGCTAATAAAGAAACATGTAACAAATCCGCAAATAGACGCTTAAAGTTAATAAATTATAAAAGCTATTTGTGCTTATAATTAGTCTTTAAATAGTTAATGCTAAAAACATTTTTAAAGTATTTCCCTTAATGCTAAGTTATATATTAAAGCACTAAAAGGCCGGCAAATTTTTATAGCAATAAAATTTAAAGGCAAACTTTAATTATATTATTATTAGAAGTATTTTGCAATTTTGTTTACTTTTTTAAATTACCTTTTAAGCTTTAAGATATAATATAAAATATCACTTTATTAGAGCTATGCTTAATTAGCAAAAAGGATTATTTCTATAAGTAATAATATAGTAAGATTGCCTAATTTTTATTACTTGTCGCTCTTTATATATATTACTACTCCTAGTCTTTAAGGGAAAGCATTTTAAAGCGCACTATTTTATAAATCCCTAGCGTCTTTAAGTAAAGGATCTTTTACTTTAATTAAGCTTATAATTACTTTATAGTTACAAATAAAGATATACAAATAAACTAAAATATTTTAAGCATTATCGATAATCCGACTTTAATTAATAAAGTAATAATCTTTAAGGTATTAAACGAAGCCTTATTAAAGAATATAAGTTATTACTTTAATTATTTGTCTAAGCTTAGCGAAGTAGTTTTAACTAATTAAGTATAATTTTATCTAATTTACCGGTAAACCTTTCCGAGAGGTAATAGTTATAAGGCATTTGCAAATCGATTAAAATTAGTTTATAATGTTAGCTAGTTTTTTAGCGATAAAAACCGGCACATTTATATATCTAATTACTAGTTTAATAGAAAATAGATAAGGGTAATTAATAGGAAGAGAGCGTATTAGATAAGAAGCTATAATTAAGGACGACGAGGAAGGTGTAAGAGCAAGGGTGTAAAATAAGGGTGTAAAATAAGGGTGTAAAATAAGGTATAAAATAAGGGTGCAAAATAAGGTATAAAACAAGGGTGTAAAACAAGGTATAAAACAAGGGTATAAAAACTAGTACAAGAAGAAGTTAACTACTTAAGGACAAACACATTTAATTTGCTAGTTGCCACGTGCTTAGTTCTTAATAGTTATATAAGCGAAAATTAGAGGTTAAGTTAACTATTAAGCATAACTTGTAATTAGGCAAATGTATTTAATTTGCTAATATTAATAATATTAATTTAATACTAGTAATATTAAAGTATAAATAAAGCAATTAATTAAATTAACTTTTCTTTAAATGCTAATATCGAATTTTAAGTAATACTCGGTTAAAAGATAACGTATAATTTAAGATAAAAATGTAAGCTTTTGCTTATATAAAAAGACACATTTTTTAACCTCTTTAAATATTTTAAATTATTTCTTAATATCAAATATAATAGCAATTTATAATTTTTATAAAAAATAAGTCGTCTTTTTAACCGGGGCAATTAGCGGCTTAAAAGGCTATCTCTTATATAAGCTTAGCATTATGCTTAATATATAATAGCTATAATCTTAATTTGTAAATCCGAGAGTATAGTATTAGAATAATAAAAATATATTATGCTTTAATAATATTAAATTATCGAAGGTCGAGTAAAAGCCGGAAATATTATCCTTATTCCGGGAAATATAACAAAGGAGTGCTTTAGCATTACTATTAAAACTTTTTTTAAAATTAAGGAAAAAGTTATAATAATTATTTATACGGCTACAAATATTAGCTTTTAAGCACCTTTACAAAAAGTTGTTTTAAATAATTACTTACTTGCACTTTAATTGGCAGCTTTAACTACAAAGATAACTAGACTTTAGCATTTTGTTTAACTTTTTAGTATATATGCAAACTCTTTCTTCTTTAATAGCCTTATAGAAGAAAAGATATATTATTTATTTAACCCTAATAATATAAAGGGAAAGCTTAAAGAGATTTTATAAACTAGTACAATAAGGCATTTATAACGCTTTCTTTAAGCTTATATATACTCGAAGTAGCTAATAAAGCGGCTAATAATAGCACGGTTTTTTAACTTGCTAATTTTACTCTTACGACTTACTAATATCGGACTTGCTATTACTTAGCCTTATAAGATATATAGCTTATAAGGGTTATACTTTATCTTTATGCTTTATTCCCGCTTAATGCAGCTAATAAGAGGAAAGAGCATCTAGTATATACTAGATTATAGTAGTAATATTATTAATAAGATTCTAGTAAATCTAATTATAAACGTTTTAATTTAATATATTTATTTAAGTATATATAAAGTAGTTTATATATCTTTATTATATTATATCTTTAAAGCGTTAAAGTAGATATTAGAATAGCTAACTAAGCACTTTTTAGCTTATTAGGCTATAAGGATAATAATACTAATCTTTATTTAAGATAAAAGAGTAAAGTAATACAAGGAAGTAGAATTTTATCGGATTTTTTCTCGGGCTTAAAAATTTCGTGCTCCCTTATTACGCTACTTAAAAAGCTTTAACAAACCTTTAAAGTTTAGCTTAAATAATTACGATATTAACCGTTTTGCCGAACTTAGGGTAAAGTCTATTTTTAAAGACACGTTTAATAAAGAAGAGTATTTTACGCTAAAAGCAAAGAAGATTAGTTAATAAACACTAGCATTTGCAAAACTATAACAATCTATTACTAATATTTTATAAAGAATAAATATTTTAATATATTTATATAAAGTTTTTTTAAGATATTTAAAAGCATAATTCCAAAATAGTTAAATGTAAAATATATAATTTAATAAGCTATTTATAATTTTTTATAAAGATTATCTACTTAGCTTTCCTTTATTAATATTATACATTTAGCTTTACAATTACTTTACAATTATCTTATTACTCCGGATGCTTATATCTTATTAAGCTTTAAAGTTAAGCACAAAAGCAACTAGACATTTATCCCCTTTCTTGTTATTAAAACTTTACAAAATAATTATATAAGTAGTAGCTTGCTATTTATTTGTAGCCTCAGACTAGTTATTAGCGTTATTACTAAACGTGATTAGCTTTCCCTCGATGTTACTTAGTTTAAAAGCATTATTTAGCGTATTAATAAATAAGTTAAAGTTAAGTGGACAAGTGCAAGGAATTAGGATAAATTACTTATTAAATCTAGTATAATTGCTTATTTGGAGGGCATTATAGTTAATTTCTTTGATAACCTTAAATTTTAGGACAAGTGTCTTATTAACCTCTTTATAATATAGATAAGCGTTTATAAAGATTAAAAGAGCAAAGATTATAATAAGATTTATAATTATAACTCGAGTTTTTAGTTATATATAAGAGTAGCTTAAATTGAAATAAATGCAAATAAGATGCTAAGTAAAGTATCGCTAAAGGTAAACCCGGATACTTTATATTATTAATACGTTTATTTTTATCTAATGCGATTTTATTTTTAATAATGCTATACTTTATAAATAGTAGCGACCTTAAATGGCTTTAAAGGGGCCGTTTTCTCCTTTTAATATCCTTGCGTTTAAATGTAATATAAATAGATTATATTTGCATTATCTAATTAAGTTATAATAATATTAAATATTTTCCTTTAAGTAACTTTTCTTTAGTTTATTAACTTATAACAAAATAGCAAGTGCTTTGCAAGCTTAAGTCGACGCTATTATTTGTATTATGTGAGATATTATAAATAATTTGCTAAAACGGAAGGAACGTTTAAATTTATTCGAAAATAGAACTAATAGACTATTTATAACTTTTCACAGCTCTTGTGATAAGGCTAATAAAGTATATAAGCACGTGTAATAGAAGGATATTAAGGGATGTATATGCTTAATTAGTAGTATTATTATCTTATTACTTGTAATTATTATTTTACTTATTATAAGTTTAATGTTATAATATTATAACTATTAGTAGTAAAAAAATGGGCTACATTAAAAGAAGTAAAGGAATAATATTTATAAATTAAGTAAAGAAGCCGAAAAGAAATTTTATAATAACTTCTTGTGTAATAGTAATAATACCGATTTATTAAAGATATTTTTAAAAAATAATAACAAGTAAATTAGACAAAAAAGCTCGATAGTAGTAATGTATACAATTTAAAAAAGCTAATTAGAATAAACCTTAAATTTCCTTCGCTAAAGTCAATTCCTTATATAATTTCTTTATTGCGCTTTAAAAGCTAACTTTAGCTATAATAATTTTTAAGTCGGTTTACTTTAACTTCTTATCATAGCTAGCTCCTTTTAATATTAATTTGCCGTTTGTCGGATTCTTAGACTTATTAGTATATATATAGCTAGTAATACTAAAATACGCTAAACTAATGTCTTAAATACTCTTATTATTAAATTTATAATTTCGAATTGTGATATTATTATAGCGAAAAATAAATTATATAAAAACTTAAAGCTTTCTTTCCGGGTAAGCGACTAGTGTAAAGAGAAAAGAAGCTATATCCTCGACCTTATTTATATTAAATGTGTTATAATAAACGATTTAAGACGTGACAAAAAACATTTTAACTTTTATATATTAGACTTTAATCTAAAATTTTAAAGAGAGCTTACATATTAAGTTAATTGTTATTGCGCTAAATTATATCCGGTTTCTTTAAATTAGAAGAGAATTAAACTTCTTTTAAAAATAGTATATTAAACTTGTATTAATACTTTTATATTCTTATTATTCGAATTTACAAACTTCTAATATAATATAAAACGAAAGTGCGCTATGTTTTTGTACCCTTATTTTTGCACCCTTATTTGCACCTTAGCTTTGCACCTTAGCTTTGCACCTTAGCCTTATACCTTATTTTTGCATAATCTCTTCACCTCTTGCAGTTATTGCCCCGGTCTTATATACCAAATTTATATCGACTAGTTAAATTGTAGTTTATAGCACGGAAGATGTGCTAGAATAGCGCTATTGCTTTATTAATATTGCAGTATTCGGTAAAGTTTATAATTATGCTAAGTTAACCGAGCTATTTTAGGAAGTTAAATGCATAAGTATGTGAAGTAAGCTAATATATTGCCTCTATTTGCCTTCTAGTCTAGTCTTTAGTCGATAGTTATTATCGAAGAGCTTTATTATTTGTTAATTAGCTAAGATATAATATAAAAAATTTTAAATGTAAAAATTAATTTCTTTTAATCCTTTATATTATTCTTATTACTCCTTTGTCGAGTTTATAACTTTATCGATTTCCTTTTTGCCCACCTTAGCACCTTAAAAAAATGCTTAAGCTCGGAAAAACTTTAAAATTGTGTATTTTCGATATAATTAATAGTAATAGTTTATAAGGGTATTCGGAAAACTTTATAAAGTATATTAAAACTATTAATAAAGATGCTATACTTTTATTAGTTAATAATAGTCGACAAGTATAAGCTTTTATACTAAGAGCCTTTATAATTGAAGGCTTAATATAAGGTAAATATTACTTTCCGCATCTTAATTGCTTAACTAATATTAATAAGTTTCTTGTTAGCCTTTAAAGTCTTTTAATTATATTATTAAAATAATAATATATTTACTAATAGTTAATATATTTTGTTAGTTAGGACTTTGACTATTATATGTTGCTATTCTTCCTTCTTTATAATATATAAATCTTTTTACAAAGTAGCTAACATTTTGCTTTATAAGTAATATTATATCTTAGCACGCTATTAATTATATTCTTTATTATTAAGTATCTTATATACCGACGATATATAATATAAGGTAAATAGTTAATTTGCATTTTTACATTAGTTAATAGTAGCTTTGCTATAAAGGTATAGCATTTAATAGTTGTATAAGGATTTCTTTATAGCTTTAGCTTCTTAACTATATATTACCCACTCTTAAATATGTTAAATGAATAGTTTATTGAATAGCGGGGACTAGCTTATAGCATTTTGTAAGTTTTACTTTAATTTTTTTAATTTTATCTAATTTATATATAAATTTAGTTTTAGTAAGATTTGTGGCTTTAAGCTACTATTTTTGATTAAGAAAATGCTAAAATAATATAAGTATACTACGATATTAAAAGCATATATAATTGCTATTATATATATCTTAACTTATTAATTAAGGGAAATATTAATAGTGTTTTTTATTTAGTTTATACTCGTTAAACTAGCACTTCCTCTCCTTTGTAATTGTCTTTTATATTAAGCTAAAACTAATCCCGAGGATAAACTTAATCTTATAATCTTTAAAGGACTTATTTTCTTTGCAATTATATAATCGAATATATTTTAAAGGCTAATATTCTTCTTATTAAGCATTTACCTCTTATATAAGTTATACTAGAATAATCTTATATTAAAAACACTAATATAATATAGCTTATACATTTGCGATTAGTCTCTTGTTTAGCTAAAGAACTTTAATACTTTCCCTTTTTAACATTTCTTAAATAATTAGCTAAATTAGTATAAGTTATTTCTCGGACCGTTTTAAGCCAATTGCTCTTATAATCGGCTTAACGCTTTGCTCTTGCGCTATTATTCTTTATACTTAATACTCTAGTAAAAGTTTTGCTTCTTTGCTTATATTTTGCTTATTATATAAGCTTTTTGCTAGTAGTTATAATATATTATATTACTATTTCGTTATAATATTAATTAATAACCTTGCTATAAGGCTATAGCTATATAATATATTTAAATTTTAGCAAGGGATAAGGAACCTTGTTAAAGGGCTTATAAGTAGTATTTTAGCAAAGAATATTTATATAATAGCAAAGTATAAAAACCTTATTCTTTTTGTCGGCATTGCATTTTTAATTAGCTCTTTTAGTAGATTAAGTTATTAGGGTTTTAGATATTATCGCTTTAATTTTTAAGGCTAATATATAAACTCTCTTTAATAGAAATCTAATAAAGCTTTGTAATAAATATTATATATATAGCTCTCTTTGCTTCTATTTTACTTGTTTAGTTTAGTATATTGCTCTAGTAACCCTCTTCTTTCTTGAATATTGCGTTATTTGCGAAATTATATAACGCTTGCTAACCGAAGTGTAATATTAATTAAGGCTATATAGTGCTTAAATAGCACTAGTTCTCTTAAAGAAGAGATTAAATATAATTTATTAAAAGAAAAAATGCTTTTTTAAAACTAATTCTAGCTCTAAAAAGGGGAGCTTGTTTTAATATTGCTATAAAAGTTTTATTTCGAGACAAGATTACTTATAATTATTATAAATTTTTATAATATAAGACTTAATAGTTAAGTATTAAACTTGTTATATCCGCTATTATTTTTATAGCTATATTAGACTAACTTTTATTAAAATAACACAAATAAACAATTAGCTAGATTTATAACTTATAACTAGAAAAGATAAATATCTTATCGACTAATTATAAAATGCACTTTTAAAATATTATTAATACCGTCGTTGTCCTTGCTACTATCGCGCTAGCGCGACTATAAACACCGGGTTAAGTCTATTAATCCCTTATTCTAGAAAGCTGATAAGATATTTAAGGGCTTTTATTATGTGATAACTTTAGCAATAACTAGAATTGTCTAAGATAGCTATCTTTATACTATCTAGTTAGTAGTCTTTGCTTGCTAGATATTAACTTATAAGGCTAAGCCGAATTCTAGTACTTTTAGGCAAAAGCTTTTAATATTTAAGAATTTATAAGCATTTGTGTAAAGGTGCTAAAACTAATAATAAAGTGTGCTAGTTATAAGGATAAGGAAGAGTAAATAAAGCTATAAGGAGTTAAAATATATTAAATAGATGATTTTTCTTGTTTTTGTTATATTATATTTGGCTAGCTTATTTATAATAAACTATTAATTATATACGAGATAAACTAAATATAAATACTTTATCTTATTCTTAGCTTAAAAAGTAAATCTTATTTAAGCCTTTTAATATAGTTTATAGCCTTATAAGTAATTAGAAGGTTAAAACGTGAGTTTATTTGTAATTTTTGTAAAGGTAGCTATATAATAGAAAGATTAGCGCTATGCGCATTAGCTAACAAGTATATTAAACGTCCTAGCTTTATAGTATAAGGTGCAAAATATAGTATAATAGGGCCTTGCTTACCTTGCTTTTGCACTTTGCTTTTGCACCTTGTTTTTGCACCCTGTTTGCAAATACTAGAATAAAGAGATTAATCTTTAAAATTTATATCTAATATATATTTTAGGCTTATAATTACTTAAGAAGAATTATTAAAAAGGATATATTAAGAAACTTAGCAACTTTTAATTCTTATAACGCTATTTAATTTATAAAGCTAAAGAAATTATAAATTTAGTATTACTTTTAAATTTTTTATTAAGTTACTTATTAACAATTTGCCGCCTCTTTGCCTTTATTAGGTTTCTTTTATCTTTATATTTCGTTATACTAATAATATATACGATAAATCGAACACAAAACTTAAAAAAAGTAGTAAAGGCGTTGCCTTTTTGCTATAATAAGGACATAAAGGCATTAAAATCGAAAACTGTGTTAGCTTTATACAAGTCTCCCTTAATTTAGCTAGCTTGCTAACTATTTATAAGAAGTTTAAAAGAATAGTATATAGTCCCTTAGTAATAGTAAAGCTAATACTTATTATAAGCTATTCTCGAGGATGCAAAGCATTTAAAGCTATAAGTAGCATTAAAGTTAAAGCTTTAAGTAAAAGCTTATTATAAGCTTTTATTTTTACCTTTTACACAATCGATAATGCCCTCGGGTTTTATTATTATATATTAACACTTTAGTCTTTGTTTAATGCTAGCGCTAAAAAGACTAGTTAATATGCTTAACTTGTCGAGGTTACTTTATATATTATTAATAAGACTATATATGTCAAGTTTTGCTATACTTATAGCGCTATAGCTAGGCAAAATATAATAACTATTATTATATATTATGCTTATTAAGACTTCTTTACTTTTATTGCTAATAATAACTTAAGAATTATCGACTTTTAAATTGAGGGTCAATTTTTATCCGACAAGAAATTGTTATAAGGAAATGTTAAAGACTTGCGCAATGTCAAAGTTATAGCTTAAAGTAGTCTTTTTAATTTTATTTGTCGGGCAATTCTCGGATATAATATAACTAAATTGCGCTAGCTTATATATCTTATCTTTACTAATTGGGATAATAAGCAAAGGCATATATTACTTAAGTTAATAAGAGTCTTTAAAGCTTATTAAATGCTATAAAGACAAAAAAATAGGCTTTAACAAAAACGATTATAGTATTTGCCTTAGCACTAGACGCTAGCACTATTAATGCTATTGCAAATAATATATTTATATTAAGCTACTAAAACTTGGCATAAAGTCCGAGATAAAGTAAAATGTAATATAATAAAAAAAAGAGGAAGTTATTATATTTTTTAATCTTAAACTTTAGTTGTAACTTTTTTTTATATTAATAACTTGACTTGCTCGAAAATTTAGCTTATTTATTTATTTAAGTCTTTAATTTAAATATATACTCGATAACTTAAATTTAAAGTGTTTGTAATTATCTAGTCTTATAATATTAGCTTAATTAGGTTAAGAACTAAAACGGGCTTATAAGACATATTTAGTTTACTTTAAGCAAGCGTAATTAACTAGAGCTTATTTTAGTAGCTTTTATCACTTATATTATTTTACTTTACTTTTAGCAACTGCATATCAAGTCGTTTATTTTACTAGGAAGTCCTTTATAAGAGACTTAAGTTTATTGTTTTACTATTGCGAAGCATTACCTTCTTTTCTTTTTAATAACTTTTAAAATGCAAGAAGACAGTTTCGGTACCCGTCTTTAAACTGCTAAAAACTTAAATTGCAAAGATCTCTTTTTAATATAAAAGAGTATTACGCAAGCTCTTATCTTTATTAGACATATTACAAAGCTCTAAGACGAGATAAAGCACTTAGCTAAGATGGAGCATTAAGAGTAAAGGCAATAATAAGATTATAAGATAAAGTAATAATAATCTTTAGCTAAATTCTTCGTTTTAGGGGTAATTACGCTATTATAGCTAAGCTAGTATAAGGCTTTACTACTTAAGTATATCTCTTTAACTTTATAAAAGTAATAAAGGCGGCGTAATACTTAAGGTAATAAATTTTTAAGGGCATATTACAAGCATTTTCGAATACTATAATAAGCGGTAAACTTTATAGCAAACTAAGAAGAGATATATATATATAGTTATTAAAGCTAAGATTAAAAGAGAGCTATTTAGTAACTATTAGCCGGCACAAATGCAAGGAACACTTACTTTACTTAGCTTGAAGATAAAGTGCAATAATAGGGATAAGGGGCTTATAAATAATATAAGAAGAACGGGATTATAAAATTAAGCAATTAATTAATATTAATTAATAATCCCTTTTGCTTATATTATCTTTGCTATTTATATCCCCTCGCTTATGCCCTCCTTAAGTTTTTGCTTATAAATTATATGCAATAGCATATAACTATAAACTTACTTATTTATATATACCTTTTTAACGTTTATTAGCCGCATCTTTATTTATTCTCGACTTTACTTTAAGCCCCTTGTTATTGGCTTAAGCGCAATCGGCTATATACTATTAAGCAAAATTGCCTTCTAATATAACTTTATTGCTTTTAATATCTTATTTTTCGGCTACTTGCTTACTAGTATATAAAAGATTTTTGTCGTTATATTAATAAATCTTATATCGTATATAATATCGGCAAGTAATAATATTGCATTAGAGTTGATATTTAAGCTAGCGAGTCCGTTGCTAATAAAGTCTTAGTATTGCGCGATTAAGTGATTTAGTAGCATGCTCTTATTATTATAATAAAGGCAATAATAAATCTCTTGCGTTTTTATTTATCCTCTTAGCTTAAAGTAGCTACTTTCAATATTAAAAGTTTTGCTTAAACCTTATTATAAGCATATTAAACTTACTTTAATGCTTGCTATATTAGTTTAAGCTAATCCCGAATAGCTATAATCATATATCGAGAGTATATATAATTAAAGTGATTTTAGGGATAAAGCTATAAGCTTTCGACGTTATTAACTTTAAATTTGATATTCGGAGGAACTTAAATAAGTTAAATAAGGCTTAAATCGAGACTTAAGATGTTAATACTAGGGTATTAATCTCTTATTATAAAGAAGTTAGCTTAAGTCCCGTCTTAAGTTTGCAAATTAACTTATTGCTAATAGCTTATATTCTAGTTCTTATACTTATATTAAGAATATCTTGCAGATTAATCTTTAAAGGTGCAAAGTAAAGCCGCTTGTCGCAAAAGCTTGTTATTAAAGCATATATTAGATCCTTTTTCTCTTGCTCCGAGTTATTATTTAAAAAATAATAGCTCTTTTCGTGGAACTTGTAATACCGACGACTATTCTCGAACGCGTAAGCTTTAGCACTCGATGCTAGTAATGTCGAAGCCGTGCTAGCGCTATCGGTTTCGTAGCTTGCATCGCTTATGGTTATGCCCACGCTGCTATTAATATTAGCTAAGGTCTCCTCTTCTTCGGATAAGCCGATAAAGATTGTAAAATCGGTTAAGGGGATAGCTATAAAGGCGGCTGCCGTGAGAATAATATCTGTAATATAATATTAAAAGGGAGGGCCTTGCTTTAATCTATTAAATAATAAAAACTTTAAGGTCGGGCTATATTATTATTATAGTACGTCTATTTGCTCCTTTGTAGCGACGGCAATTGCCGAGCTTTAAAGATAATAAGATATTATACTTAAACGAGAATTTAATAAAAGGTAAAGGGTAAAGAGAAATATAATAAATTGCGAATCTTGTCGAAGAGTATAACTAGTATACTAAAAAAAAAAATAACTTAAAAGAACAAAGATTAATAATTATTAAAAAATATTTATATATATATTAAAGTCTTAGCCTCTTATACTTAAATCTGTTTTGCTTAAAGCACTAAAGCACTTTCTTAAGCTTTTATAGCAATGTTTGTTTATAAGAAAAGGATTTACCCTAGGATAATGCTTAAGGAATTAAATTAATAAATAGCTGCTTTAATTGTTTTGCGAGATGTAATAGTCGGAATAAAGAGGATATTATTATTTGCGTTTTAGAATTTACTAGTAATGCTAAACGCCTTAGTCATTTTTAAGCCTTAAGCTTTATTAACCTTATTCCGGCTAAAACTTTCGCGTTATTCTTCGAAGTTCTTATTTGCTATCTTTACTATCTTATAACGCTTTGTATATTATAAGCCTTTATATATATAATATTATAGCCGAGTAAAGTTTTTTATAAGATTTGTAAATATTATAAGTTTGCTTTTAATTAGCCCCCCGATATAAATTCTTATCCGGACTTGTTTAGCTTAACTTTAAAAGATTAATCTTTCCTTTAATTAAGCTAATATAAAATTGATTAAAAAGCTTTATAATAAGTTATTTATTACTAATAAAAGGAAAATTAGTTATCTTATTATAAGGATTTCGGATATTAAGAAGTTAGACGAGTAAAAGCGAGACGATAAGCTAAATAACTAGAATTTAGACGACGAGAAGTTAATTAATATCGTTTTTAATTATAGCATATTAATAATTAAATGCTAAACTTTAGTTATAGCTTATACTATTAAAGTTAAAGGCTTATATTTAATTGTTATAAAGCTCTTTAAGCTATATATAAGAAGATTTGTGAACTTGACTATAAAAACTTATAATAAAATAAATATCAAGAATAATTAACATTTCCTAATTCGGCTAGACATTCGAGTAAATACTTAAAGATAATAATATGCTATATTTCTAGTAAGTAAGCGTAACTCTTAATATTGAAAATTTGACTCTAATATCTTAATAGAAATAAGCATTTATACTACTTATATGGCCGGGTTAGCTTTAAGTAAAAGGCGTAAGTAAGGATATTTTACAAATAAGGATAGCATATCACAAAAATTTAGAAGCTCTTACCCGAATATTTTATTCTTTTCGCAATGCTTTAAAATTTATAGCTAAAATTACTTGCTATAACTTGCTTTTTATTTACTTTAAATTATATATCTAATTATACTTAATTAAAGCTTTATATTTTTGTGCTATTTAGAGTGTTAACTAAATAACTATAATAGCTAAGTTTTTTGATTATGTCCGCTTAAGTAATTCCTTTAAAGCAGTTATATATATCCCTTTCTTTATTACTTTTATAATTATTTGGCATATCGTTTAATAAACATAAATACCCCTCTTATTTATAAGTCCTAATCGTGCATATAACAGTATTGCTGCGAGGGCTTTATATCTTAACTTATAAGCTACGGACTTTAAAAACTTTAAAATAAACTTATAATACAAATTAAAGATGTTTTTATAAAATAAAGCTTATAGAATTGCAACTTAAAATGTTACTTTAAATAGGAATTAACAAAATTTATTCTTATAAATATAGAAATTAGAATTCGCATATTATAAGGAGTTAATATAAATCTTTTAAATCCTTATAAGTAGTATTAATATAAAGTAAAATATATAAGATTATTTATATATTATATAAATAAGGCTCTTTTATAAAGGACGCGTGATAACTGATATATTAGCGAAATAACCTCGTATAAAATGATTATATGTGCCTTGTTTGTGTGTTACCGAGTATAGTTTTAATAAGGCAAAAATGAGGCAAATAAAAGATAAGCAAACATGTAAAGCCTTTATAGTCCGAGATAATAAGGCTTAAGCTAGCAGCTATAGTAAGGGTATTAATAGTAGTTGTAATAATAATGCTTTTTAATATTTATCCCGCAATTAAAATTGTAAGGGAATAAGGCTTAAGGATTAAGGTTTTTAGTCGATATAAACCTTTTTATATCAAATAATTAAAATTATAAAGCAAAGGTCGGATCAAACTTGTCGGCTTATTTAGCGGAGTCTATTATTAAGGTTCGGCTAAATGTGTTCTAGAATGCGTAACGCTAGCTGCGGCT